>Ga0256406_1000339_pt1 | contig 88109 bp, 70 predicted proteins | sample RumenRJG_03DNA_FD_185986 | JGI IMG/M metagenome (GOLD analysis project Ga0256406, IMG submission 185986) | Bovine rumen microbial communities from Lethbridge, Alberta, Canada - RJG_03 | ecosystem: Host-associated > Mammals > Digestive system > Stomach > Rumen | place: Canada: Alberta | collected...
ACTTGTTATCAAATCGTATAATGCATCGAGAATGCGGATGTACTTCTGCGTACCCTTTGACTGCCATCTGAGAGGAATGTCAAAATCGCCATTGTCGGAATGGTTCAAGAAAGTGATGGAATCTGTTGTTGGCTTCAGCAGAACATTTTTCATCTCCTCTGGGATATTCTCCTTTTGGATACGCTCGCGAAAATCATTGGGCACAATGCGGTCTTCAACAATAGGACGATATTCTAGAATATTCAAGTCGGCTTTCTGGAGCATGGTGTTATAGAACTTACGCTTCTTAGGATTGCTGTAAGCATCCTTCAAGATTTCAACAAGTCCCTTTTCTACATCACCATCTACGTCGTGATAATTGGACATAATCCAAGCGTGAAGCGTGTTGAATGGAGCTATATCTTCTTTCAAGGCTGCCTTTCGGCAAACGGACAGTACACTGTGGTTGTTCAAGGTGTTTTCGCGGATGCTCTCCTGCGTCTTGACTTGCAGTTTGAGGCTCGCGCCAAATTTGATGTCGGCCTGTACATTCTCGCCCACAAAACTACGCTCGTAGAACAGCGATTTGGATTTATTTGGGTAATAGTACAAGGCTTCACTCAGAATGTGTTTGCCGTTGAATTTGACATCGTAGTCATATCGGGTGTCATCGGCATAGAATGATACGTGCATTTCCGTTGGTTCATCTTTGGTGAGCACAAATGGTATGCAACCGCCAATTTCAACTGTCGCATCAGACTTTGGCAAGACCAACAGACGGAACACCTCGTTCATGGCAATCAGCATATTTGACTTACCCGAAGCATTTGAACCATAGAGGATGCCTAACTTGTACAAGAACACGCCATCAGCGACCTCGGTGACAAGTTCCGAAGATGGTCCCTTGGCCACAAAGCTTAATTCCTGCTTGTCACGAATGGAAAGATAGTTCTTTACCCAAAAATCTCGTATCATACCACAATATTTTATCTATTATCGTAATTTTGCTACAAAAATACGAATAATATTTGATATAGAAAGCGTATTTATCTCTAATATTCGTAATTACGATACGTTTTTATATATATTTAACTACAAAATAGATATTGAGATAGCAAATTGACACCTGTTTGTGCTCCGAAGTTGTTATCCGATAGCTCATTTTCCCTCTTGCACATCAGCAACACGACAGAATTGGCATAAGTTCGCGATTTCCCTCTTGACGTATTCTCACGCGCGTATTGTAATAATATGGTATAGTCATAGCCTCCGAATTTGCACATCAAGACCCGTATTCCTCAATGTACAACTGCGACAGCTGTCGCAGTTTTGAATTACTATCGAAGAAACAATCCACATAAGCCAACCAAAAAAAATGCACATTTTTATGTTTTTTGTGGTTTGCAAAAGTTAAATACGTTAAATCTTCGTCTTTTTCATCCTCCATCAAATCCACGCAATCACTTTTCTACCGTTTTAATCGAAACAAATTGGTACACAACATTTTGCAAATACGAAAACTGCACTGGCTTGACTGAGATAACCATCCCCAACAGCGTAACAAGCATTGGCAAGAGAGCTTTCGCGTATTGCACAGGCTTGACATCGGTAATATCTTTGATAGAAGAACCGTTTGAGATAAACGAAAATACATTCTACAATAGTGTTGAAGATCACGACGAGTTTACTACAGCCACCCTTTATGTTCCAGCTGGAACAAAGTCAAAGTATGAAAGTACGCCGGCATGGAACAAGTTTAAAATGATTGTGGAACAGGAGGTAAACGCTGTCAAGTCGGTAGAGACTGACGTTAAGGCTGAGGAAACGGAGCGCTACAACGTCAGCGGACAGAGAATCAGCTCGCCTCAGAAAGGTCTGAACATCGTGAAGATGAGCGACGGCACGACAAGAAAAGTTATGTGTAAATAGAAAGTAAAGGGCAGCAAAGACAAAAGTTGCCAAATAAAGACACATACATCTAACGGCATACGCCCCGAGAGTAGTGACTTTCGGGGCGTATTGTTGTATGGAAACAATTTAAGGCAAAGCCGCCATCAGACCGACTTTGGCTTAAAATAAGCTGTTGGTTTGCTTGTCTATCGTTTTATCTTTCTGCCAAGATGGTTGAGGTATTTCGTTGAGATATTTCGCGCCTTTTTGCAAAAAAGCTTGAAATATTTTTGCAATATTCATAATTTTCATATCTTTGCACCCTGATTTTCGCATAAACAATTTATCGCAACCAATGAATTCAGCAAGAAAAGTAAAGAACACAAATGCAGACATCCGTATCGGTCTGACGTGTAGGATAACGCCGCAGTTGTCTTGTGTGTTGATTGATAAGTGTCTGTAATGCAGACATTCGGACAGTGTCAGACATGTGTTCCTTGACTTATTGCTACACGTTGTGATGCTGAGAAACAGCCAGTTTGTTTCCACAAATCTCTTGATGGTAATGGCTTCGTGCTGTTGTCAGTATTTTTTCACTTTTTCAAACAAAATGTTCAATCCAAAAAACAATTATCTTATGCGAAAAACAACAACTCACAGAGTGTGCCGCTGCACACCGGAAAACGGAATAGTACAATTAGAAACACTTACGCTCAACAGCATGCTGCCCCGCGAACTGCACGTCGTGAATTGCACGAAAGACCTTAGGCGCAAGGCTCTGAAGGCTTATCGCCTCGCTACGCTGTGCAACGGAACAGGCCGTCAGCTGCGCGCTATCCGCCTGCTGCTTGCCACGATGCAGGAAATCAGCGATGCCGACTATGAAAGATATATCTATGTTTATCCGAACAGGCAGTATTACACACTGCAAGACCTCGTGGCAGAGGATGCAGCCATCATGCTCGGAAGGCTCACAGACAGCATAATGACAAGTCTCGGACATGCCGACGAGGCTATGTATGAAAGGTATGTTGCAGAAGAATATGACTCGCTATGGTATGAAAAATATGGTTTCTGGCGCAGCAATGGCGACGATGAATCTGCGGACTGCGACCACGACAGCAGCGAGCAGATATTTGCAGACGCACAGACCTATGGCCTGCCGCTGTCGGTGCAGAGCATCTATGAGCAGTAGACGCGACTGGCGGAAACCATTACTGTCGGAAACAGGCGGACAGACAAATGGAGAGCAGGATGGCATAAACGAGAAGAGGAAGCCTTGACAAGGCTTCCTCTTCCTGAAAATATTGCTGAAAACTTATTAATTTTTAAAGTTTAGAAATTGTAATAAAGTCCGAAAGACAATGCGTTTCCGTCGAGGTCAAGACCGAAAGTGTTAACCTTTGCTTTTGTGTCAACATTCTTAACAGACTCGTAACCCAAGAAACCTACGTGAGCAACGAAGCTCAGCTTGTTGTTGAGAGCAACGGCAACGCCTGGCTTCAGACCAGCCTGGAACTCATCTGTGTGGAGTGTGCCACCATATTTGTGCTCGTAACCAACAGTACCGTCAACGAATACGCTAACCATGTTGAACTTAGCGAAAGTGTAGCGAACATAAGGGTTAACAGAAACAGACTTCTGACCGTTCTTTGTTGCGCCAGCCCATCCGAAAGCAACACCAGCTGCGAAGTTGTCATCGAATACATATCCGATTTCAGGCTGTAACTTGTAGAGTGTAACGCTTTTGTCATTGAAACTATTGTCATACTTTGCTGTTCCGAGACCAATGCCTCCACCTACGTAAACCTGTGCCTGGGCACCAATAGCCAAAACAGCTACAAACATTGTTAAAAATAACTTTTTCATGTTGTATTCCTTTCTTTTCTATAAGGTTTTGTTTAATACTTTTGTTTTCAGCATGAATATTTTTTTTCTTATTTTCTTTAACTCAAGAATCCCAAGAGTGCTCCCGCTGCCACAGCTGAGCCGATGACACCTGCAACGTTAGGACCCATAGCGTGCATCAGCAAGAAGTTGTGTCGGTCGTATTCCAGACCGATATTGTTAGATATGCGGGCACTCATCGGCACGGCAGATACGCCGGCATTGCCGATAAGCGGATTGATTTTCTTGTCTTTCGACAGGAAGAGATTCATGAACTTCACAAACAATATGCCGCTTGAAGAAGCGATGATGAATGCCATAGCACCAAGGAAGAATATCTTTATGGTGTTGAGGGTCAGGAATTCGCTTGCCTGTGTAGAGCATCCTACGGTCAGTCCGAGCAAAATGACAATCACGTCGTTGAGTGCCGATCCGGCAGTCTTAGCCAGACGTGTAGTCTTGCCGCTCTCTTTCAGCAGGTTTCCGAAGAACAGCATGCCGAGCAGTGGCAAACCCGAAGGCACGATGAACGTAGTCAGCAGCAGACCGATGATAGGGAAGAGTATGCGTTCTGTCTGGCTGACATGGCGCGCAGGCTTCATGTGGATTACTCTTTCCTTCTTTGTAGTCAGCAGTCGCATGAGTGGCGGCTGAATGACTGGCACGAGAGCCATGTACGAATATGCACACACGGCAATGGCACCCATGAGGTTAGGGCATAGTTTCGACGACAGGAAGATGGCAGTCGGTCCGTCTGCACCACCGATAATGGCGATGCCGGCAGCCTGGTTTGGCTCGAAGCCCAATGCCAACGCAACCATGTAAGCACCAAAGATGCCGAACTGTGCGGCTGCACCTATGAGTATCAGTTTCGGATTGCTAATAAGAGTAGAGAAGTCTGTCATGGCGCCGATGCCGAGAAAGACGAGTGGGGGATACCATCCCTGTCGCACGCCCTGATAGAAGATGTTGAGCACGGAGTTGTCTTCATAGAGACCAATCTCCAAGCCTGCATCGGCACGGAAAGGAATGTTTCCGAGAACGATGCCTAAGCCTATCGGCACAAGCAGCAGCGGCTCGAAGTCCTTTCGTATAGCCAACCAGATGAAGATTATGCCGACAACAATCATTATCAGGTTGCCGGATGTTGCATTATAGAATCCTGTATAAGTTAGGAATTCATTAAAATTGCTTGCTATAAAATCTAAAAATCCCATAACTTCAAACTATGCTATTGTAACAAGAATTGCACCTTCCATAACCGTTTCGCCCTCTTTCACGAGAATAGAGGTGATGGTTCCGTCATGATCAGCCTCAATGCTGTTCTGCATCTTCATGGCTTCGAGAATCACTACCGTGTCGCCAGACTTCACGGTGTCGCCAACCTTAATCATAATGTCGGTAACTGTTCCTGGCAGCGGAGACGTTATCTTTGCTCCAGCACCGACTTCCTGTTGCGGTGCAGGTGCAGCAGCAGGCTGCTGTACGGCAACAGGTGTAGGCTTTGGTGCCTCGATGTGCACAGGCTTGTTGGCTGTTGTTGATTTCATAGGCTTTTTCAGCTCAATCTCAAATGGACGTCCGTTCACGTTGACATTGGCTTTGTTGCCTTCTATCTCTTCTATTTCTACGGTATAATCTTTTCCGTTGACAGTATATTTATATGTGTTCATTGTCATTATGTTTATTAGTTATTGTGCCTTAATATGAAAATAATACTCTTGAGGTTTATACGTTTCGCCAGTGGCGGTTGCTGTGCGTGATGGTGATGATGCCACTTTCCACGTCGTGTGCATCGTCTTCATACTGCTTGAGAGCCATACCAATTACAGCCATGTATTCTTCGATAGAAGTATCGTCGGTAATGTTGAGGTTGCTGTTGTCTCCCAAGTCAGCATCTCCGTAGTTTTCCTTAACATCCTTTGCCTTGTCCACATGGCTCTGCTTCAGGTGGAATTTCCTACTGTGCTTGGTCTTTCGCCATTCTTCTTTCTTGCGCTTTCTGCGCTTCATGATAGCTCCCATGATGCTGAATGCAACATATAGGAGTGCAAGACATGAAAAGACGATACCCATAGCCAGCACCGTAATTCCGAAACCATGAGGGTCGTTTCTTTTAAGAAATGTGATTTTGTTTTCAGAGACCTGTACGTAGTTTTGCATGGCAGGTGTAACAGCATCAGCCGACTTTATTTCCCATTCTGCTTTTCCGTCGTTCTTGCGTGCATACGACGTGTTGGGTTTCAGTACAGGCACCGTAACAGAGTCGATCAAGTCAACTCCATTGCCATCGTAAAGTGCAATCCATACAGGACCGCCTGCATCCAGTTTCGTGTCAAGATGGTGTGCACCGCGCGTTGGTTTGCTGTTCAGAAACAGCAGCAGGTGTCGTCTTGCCGACAGACGGGTACATTCGTCGTTGGGCAGTTGGCTCATTTTACTGATTCTCTCAGGAGCAGAGAGAGACTTGTCGATAACACTTTTGTCTGTTGTGATAAACATTCCGCGAACATCGTAGGTGGAGTAGGCAATGTTAGCCAACTCAATCCACGCTTCACGACAGCCAAACTCATCTTGTACACTTGAGTCGTTGATGGTAAGCACTTCATTGATTTTGATGTTTTTTGCTCCTTGCGGGAAAATCGATAAAATGCAGCACCATAACAATCCGGCTATAAATAAAGTTCGTTTCATTAAAGTTATGTGTTATTATATGTTTAATTATTGTATTCAAGTCATTCTTTGCTCACACGCAGAACAGCAGAACCACAAGCTGTGCCGTTAAGATACGCAGGAACATGCTGAGCGGATATACTGTCGAATAGCCTATGACAGGCGCATTACGCGAGCATATTGAGTTGGCATAAGCCAAAGCTGGCGGGTCGGTGTATGTACCGGCGATAAGCCCTGCAATAGTGAAATAGTTTAACCGGTATTTCAAGCGGGCAGTCAATCCTATGATGAAAATAGGGATTATGGTTATCAGGAAACCTGTATAAACGTATTTCAGTCCATCGCCGGAAATCAATGTGTTGTAGAAATTGTCTCCAGCCTTTATACCTACACTTGCGAGAAAGAGTACCAATCCTATTTCGCGCAGCATCATGTTTGCACTTGTCGTAGTGTATGTTACCAGATGTACCTTGTAGCCGTATCGTCCGATAAGAATAGCAATGATGAGCGGACCGCCTGCAAGACCCAGCTTCAGAGGTATGGGCATACCTGGAATGGTGAAAGGCAGACTGCCGAAAATGATACCAACTATTATTCCGATGAATATGGTGGCAATGTTGGGTGTCTCCAGTCGACGGATTGAATTGCCCATCATCTCTGCAACACGGTTGACGTTGTCTTCCGGACCAACGACCATCAGTCTGTCACCAACCTGGAAATGGTGGTTTCGTCCTGCAAAAATGTCAATGCCCTGACGCGTTATTCGTGTTACGTTTACGCCGTATAGGCTTGCAAAGCGCATCTTAGCCAGAGTCTTGCCGTTCATCGACGGTTTGGTTACTACTATTCGCTTTGAAACAAGAGGCTGTTTCTCCAGTTCTGCATTCCATGCCGCATCAATCTCCGGACCGATGAAAGCCTTTACTGGCTCGCTGTTTGCCTCTGGACAGACAACGAGTATTTCGTCGTTCAGTTCAAATACTGTCTTTGCGTTTGGAATGCTAACCTTTCCTTCGTGCAGTATGCGTGTGCACACAAAGTCGCGGTTGAGGAAGCGGTGTATCTCTGCCAGCGTGCGTCCGGCAAGGTACGAGTTGGATACTCGCAGGTGCATGACATGTGGCTTGGCATTCGGGTCTTCTGTTTCTGCCTCTTCAAGTTTCTGTTCCTCACTGTTAAGATTTATTCGACATATATACCTTATTATAATAGTTGCACCAATGATACCCAGTACACCGAGAGGGTAGGCACAGGCATATCCCGATGCTATCTCTGGAATGTTTCCGGAAGTAAATACAGAACTCAAAGCCTCGTTTGCCGCACCGAGAGCAGGCGTGTTTGTTACGGCACCGTACATAGTGCCTATCATCATCGGCAGGTTTGCCGGGTTTGACGTGTCGAAAAATGTCCAATAGCAGACGAACATTACAAGAATGTTCAGCAAAATGGCTATTGTAGACAGAATGTTCAGGGAGATACCTTCTTTGCGGAAACTCTCAAAGAAACCAGGACCGACCTGCAGACCTATCATAAAAACAAAAAGAATAAGTCCAAAGTCCTGGATAAATGTCAGAATATTCATTGGTGCAGTAAATCCCAGATGTCCGAACAATATTCCTGTAAACAGGACAAAAGTTACTCCTAAGGATATACCGCCAATCTTTATTTTGCCCAAATATACACCTGCAGCAATCACCACGGCATACAGAAGTGCAATGTGAGCCACAGATTCGGTTGAAGTAAAAAGTTCTAACAACCAGTTCATTTTTCTTATATCTTTATATTATGTATGATACTTATGTAGTAAATATTTTGCAAAAGTAAGAAAAATAAAATCGATACAAACAATTTTGTCGGTTTATTTTGCTCAAAAAGAGTGTTTTTTGAATTTTTTACCATTGAAGTCTTTTTTTATACTCATTTATTTTATAGTGTCAGAAAAAACAATTACCTTTGCACAGTTTAAACAAGTAATATTTTAAATAACTTATATAATAAACGTTACACTATGTCAAACAAAAAGGAAAAGCTCTTTACTGAGTTTCAAGCCCCTACGACACAAGAGTGGCTTGACAAGATAGAAGTTGACCTCAAGGGTGCAGACTTCCAGAAAAGACTCGTATGGAGAACTAATGAAGGCTTTAACGTACAGCCATTCTATCGCCGTGAAGATGTATTGAAGCTAAAAACACCAGACGCACTGCCTGGCGAATTTCCATTTGTACGCGGTAATCACAAAAACACAAACGTATGGTATATCCGTCAGGATATTAAGGTAGAGGATGCTAAGGCTGCTAACGAGAAGGCTTTAGATATACTCAACAAGGGTATTGACTCTCTTGGTTTCAAGGTGCCGGGAAGCATGGTCAATGCTGAAACAGTTGAAACTCTGCTTGACGGAATAAGATGTGATATCGTTGAAGTGAACTTCAACACATGCAAGCGTCATACTCTGGAGCTGGCACAACTCTTGGTGGCATATTTCGAAAAGAAAGGCTACGACAAGGAAAAGGTTGTAGGCTCTATCGATTTCGACCCAATGGAAAAGATTGTAATGAAGGGCAAGGATGTTACATCAATGCTCTCTGTTACTCCACAGCTTGTAGAACTGTTCAAGGATTATCCTAACTTCCGCTGCATAACCGTAAATACAGTATCGCTGAACAATGCTGGTGCTTACATCGTGCAGGAACTTGGCTATGCTCTTGCATGGGGTAATGAATACCTGAACCAGATGACTGAAGCAGGTGTAGACGTAGATCTTGCTGCCAAGAAGATTAAGTTCAACATGGGTATATCTGAAAACTACTTCATGGAACTGGCTAAATTCCGTGCAGCACGTATGCTTTGGGCACAGATAGTTAAGCAGTATGAACCGAAATGTGATTGTGCATGCAAGATGATAGTAAACGCAGTTACATCAACATACAACCAGACTCTTTTTGATAGCTATGTCAACCTGTTGCGCAGTCAGACAGAGGCAATGAGTGCCGCACTTGGTGGCGTTCACTCGATGGTAGTCGTTCCTTTTGATGCAACATATGAAGTTCCGACTGATTTCTCAGAGCGAATAGCACGCAATCAGCAGTTGCTGCTCAAGGAAGAGTGTCATTTCGGTGAAGTTGTTGACCCAGGTGCAGGTTCTTACTATATCGAGCATCTGACCGACAGCCTTGCCGTTGAAGGATGGAAGATATTCCTCAAAGTGGAAGAAGAAGGTGGATTCCTCGCTGCAATAAAGGCAGGAACGGTACAGGATGACATAAATGCAACAAACGTTAAGCGTCATGGAGATGCTGCCAAGCGTAAGGAGTTTCTTCTCGGAACAAACCAGTTCCCTAATTTCACAGAGAAGTCAGAAGGAAAGCAGGCAATGTCTTGTGCTTGCGGTTGTGCTCATGGTAATGAAGGCGCACCATTCAAATCAATAGAAAGCACACGTCTTGCTGCTGACTTTGAAGACTTGCGCATCCATACTGAAAATGCAAAGACACCGACTGCGTTCATGCTTACAATAGGTAATCTTGCAATGCGTCAGGCAAGAGCACAGTTCTCATGCAACTTCCTCGCATGTGCAGGATATAAAGTTATTGACAACTTGGGATTCAAGACAGTCGAAGAAGGTGTTGATGCAGCATTGAAAGCTAATGCAGACATAGTCGTTCTCTGCTCAAGCGATGACGAATATGCAGAATATGCAATACCTGCATTCAAATATCTTGACAACCGTGCCATGTTTGTCGTAGCAGGTGCACCAGCTTGCATGGATGACCTGAAGGCTGCAGGAATAGAGAACTTCATACATGTGAAGTGCAATGTGCTTGAAACACTGAAAGAATATAACCAGAAATTAGGAATTTAATGTTGTTTAGTAAATAATAAAGTCATGAGAAAGAATTTTAAAGATATAAACATATATGAAGGTATAAATGCCGTTAATGGTTCTGAATGGCTCAAGGCTAACGACATTAAGGCTCATTGGAAGACACCTGAACACATAGAGGTGCGTCCAGTTTATACAAAAGAAGACCTTGAAGGCATGGAACATCTCGACTTCACAGCAGGTATTCCTCCTTTCCTTCGTGGTCCGTATTCAATGATGTATCCTTTCCGTCCGTGGACTATCCGCCAGTATGCAGGTTTCTCTACGGCTGAAGAATCAAACGCATTCTATCGCCGAAACCTTGCCAGTGGTCAGAAAGGTCTTTCTGTTGCATTCGACTTACCAACTCATAGAGGTTATGACCCTGATAATGCTCGTGTAGTAGGCGACGTAGGTAAGGCTGGTGTGTCTATCTGTTCATTGGAAAACATGAAAGTCTTGTTTGCTGGTATCCCACTCAACAAGATGTCTGTGTCAATGACAATGAACGGTGGCGTACTTCCTGTACTTGCTTTCTATATCAATGCTGGTCTGGAACAGGGTGCTAAGCTCGAGGAAATGGCAGGTACAATCCAGAATGACATTCTTAAGGAATTCATGGTGCGTAACACATACATCTATCCGCCAGCATTCTCTATGAAGATTATTGCAGATATCTTCGAATACACATCGCAGTTCATGCCTAAGTTCAATTCAATCTCAATCTCTGGCTACCACATGCAGGAAGCAGGTGCAACAGCAGACATTGAGTTGGCATATACACTTGCCGATGGTATGGATTATCTGCGCACTGGTGTTAACGCAGGTATTCCTGTTGACAAGTTCGCACCACGTCTTTCCTTCTTCTGGGCTATAGGTATGAACCACTTTATGGAGATTGCAAAAATGCGTGCTGGACGTCTGTTGTGGGCTAAGATTGTTAAGAGTTTTGGTGCCGAAAATCCAAAGTCTTTGGCTCTGCGTACACACAGCCAGACTTCAGGATGGTCTCTGACAGAGCAAGACCCGTTCAACAACGTAGGCCGTACATGTATCGAAGCTATGGCTGCTGTACTTGGACATACACAGTCGCTCCATACAAATGCCCTCGACGAGGCAATCGCTCTGCCTACAGACTTCTCTGCCCGTATCGCTCGTAACACACAGATTTACATCCAGAACGAAACAAAGGTATGTAAGCAGATAGACCCATGGGCAGGTTCTTACTATGTTGAGACTCTGACAAACGAACTTGTTCACAAGGCATGGGAGCACATTCAGGAAATTGAGAAGCTTGGCGGTATGGCTAAGGCTATCGAGACTGGTCTTCCAAAGATGCGTATCGAAGAGGCAGCTGCACGCACACAGGCTCGTATTGACTCTGGCGTTCAGACCATCGTAGGTACAAACAAGTATCGTCTTGAGCATGAAGATCCTATCGACATCCTCGAAGTAGACAACACCGCAGTTCGCTTGCAGCAGGAAGAAAGCCTGAAAGAATTGCGTGCAAACCGTGATGAGGCTGCATGCAAGGCTGCTCTTGCAGAAATTACAGAATGTGTACGCGAGTTTGCTGAAGGCAAGAAGAGCAAGAACAACCTGCTTGCCCTTGCAGTAAAGGCAGCAGGTTTGCGTTGTACCCTGGGAGAAATCAGTGATGCTTGCGAGGAAATCGTAGGCAGATACAAAGCAGTAATTAGAACAATATCAGGAGTGTATTCATCAGAAAGTAAGAACGATGCAGACTTCGATAAGGCTTGCGCGTTGACAGAAGAGTTTGCTAAGAAAGAAGGTCGTCGTCCACGTATCTTTATTGCAAAGATGGGACAGGACGGACACGATCGTGGTGCTAAGGTTGTTGCTACAGGTTATGCCGACTGTGGTTTTGACGTCGATATGGGACCATTGTTCCAGACACCGGCGGAGGCTGCACGCGAAGCTGTAGAAAACGACGTTCACATCGTCGGAGCATCATCTCTCGCAGCAGGACACAAGACGCTTATCCCGCAGCTTATTGAAGAACTGAAGAAACTTGGTCGTGAGGATATTATGGTCATAGCAGGTGGCGTAATCCCTGCTCAGGATTATGATTATCTTTACAAGGCAGGTGTTGCTGCGGTCTTCGGACCTGGTACATCTGTGGCTAAGGCTGCAGTTGAGATGATGAATATATTATTAGATAAGTAATTAATATAATAATGTATATAGAAACAGGCCTCAGGATTGAATTGTCTTGAGACCTGTTTTTTCAATTTCGTAAAGTTGAAGTATGTCGCATAACAGTGAACTCGGAAAGTGGGGCGAACAAGTCGCACAGAAATATCTGAAGTCAAATGGATATACTATAGTGCATCGTGATTGGCGCAGCGGACATCGTGATATCGACATAGTAGCACTGTACGACGACACGCTGGTGTTCGTAGAGGTTAAGACACGCAGCACGTCTGACTTAGCATCGCCAGAGATAACAATACCGCCAAGTAAGCGTCGCAATCTGGCAGCAGCCATAAATCATTACATTAAGAGCAATTACGTTGAATACGATTTCCGGTTTGACGTCATAACTGTCATTGGGTCAGTTGGATATGAACCTAAAATTGAACATCTAATTGATGTAAATTTGTTCTGAGAAATCAGTTTGTGATACTCAGGACAAATGGACATAAATACGATAAAGGATATGGAGATACAGCACATTTCAAGTTTACAAAATCAGAAGATTAAGAATCTTGTCTTACTGCAACAGAAATCTGCCGAGCGCAGGAAACAAAACTGTTTTGTGGTAGAGGGGCAGCGCGAACTTCAGCATTGTCTTTCGGCAGGCTTCTGCATTGAGTCTGTGTTTTTTTTGCCGCAACTTGTCAACATCGATTTCAGTCAGTTGCCAACGGAATACTGCTATTCTGTATCTCAGAACGTATATGAAAAAATAGCCTATCGTGGTAGCACAGAGGGTATAATAGCCATCGTCCGTTCTAAGAATATGTCGTTGCACGACATCAAACTATCAGGAAATCCGCTCGTTATGGTTGCCGAGAGTGTAGAAAAGCCAGGAAATATAGGTGCTATACTTCGCAGTGCTGATGCTGCACATGCAGATGCCGTTATTTTGTGCGATGGGCTCACTGATATATATAACCCAAATATCATTCGCAGTTCAATAGGTGCTGTATTCACAGTTCCGGTTGTTTCATGTAGCTCTGCCGAGTGTATTGAATTTCTTAAACAACGTAACATCCGCATACTCACGGCACAGCTGCAGGATTCCAAGCCATATTACGACTGCGATATGACACAGCCGACGGCGATAGTAATGGGCACCGAGTCTACCGGACTTACCAACCAATGGCGTGAGTCTGCCGATGCGCATATTCTTATACCGATGTTGGGTAAATTAGACTCGCTCAATGTTTCTGTCAGCGCAGCCATATTTCTTTTCGAGGCAGTACGTCAGCGTCAGAGATAATTCCCATTTGTTGCAGATAAAGAAGAAAGTATAAGGTTATATTCTGTGAATACAATACTCGTATAACCTAACATTTACTCCCATATATTTGGTATTTCGTTTTGTAAATGTTAACTTTGTAGCCATAAAGTGAAACAAAATGTAAATATCATAATATGAAGATTAAACGATTTTTCCTACTGTTTTTTGCAGTTATTGCAGTCGGTGTCTGTTCGGCATCGTCTGAAAAAGAAGACTTAACGAAGTATGTCAACCAGTGGATAGGTACAGGTGGACATGGTCATGTGTTTCTCGGTGCCAATGTTCCGTTTGGCTTTGTACAGCTTGGTCCTACTCAGTACACTCGAGGCTGGGACTGGTGCTCTGGCTATCACATAAGCGATTCGTTGCTCGTAGGCTTCGGACACATGCATCTCAGCGGTACTGGCATCGGCGACTTGGGCGACGTGGCACTGCTGCCTGTCAGCAATACAATGCAGCATGATGTCGCTTTCTCTCACGATAATGAGAACGTCAGCACAGGATATTATTCAGTAAAACTCAATAATCCTAATGTCTTGGTTGAACTTACGGCAACAAAGCGCGTAGGCATGCACCGTTATAGTTTCGGTGGAAACGAAGAGTCAGGACTCATAAGACTTAATCTCAAGCAGGGAATCGGTTGGGACAACTGGGCTGACAGTAAGATAACGCAGGAAGGCCCGACAACTCTGAGCGGATACCGTCGTTCTCATGGCTGGGCAAGAGACCAGATTGTATATTTTGTGGCAGAGTTTTCTGCGCCTATAACAAACGAGTTGCAGCAGGGCGACAGCATTGCAGTGTATCGCGTTTCTGACATTTCAAAGCCACTGTTGGTAAAAGTTGCCCTTTCGCCTGTAAGTGTTGAGAATGCAAAACTCAATATGCAGACAGAAATGAGCGGTTGGAATTTTAATGCAGCAGTAGCCTCTGCACGCGCAGCTTGGAACGATGAGCTGTCAAAAATACGCATAAAGACCGACGATAATGAAAAGAAGACTATCTTCTACACAGCCATGTATCATACCATGATAGCACCTTCCGTGTTCTGCGATGTCAATGGCGACTATCGCGGTGCAGACTATAAGGTACACAACGGCAACTACACAAACTATACCACCTTCTCGCTCTGGGACACATATCGTGCTGCATATCCGCTCATGACGATTATCCATCCTGAGAAGCAAAAGGATTTGGCAGAAACATTCATCAATATCTATCGTCAGCAGGGCAAGTTGCCTGTGTGGCATCTTATGGGCAACGAGACAGACTGTATGGTAGGTAATCCGGGCATTGCTGTTCTTGCAGACATGACGCTCAAAGGTTTTGTCAATGATAAGGAAGCAGCATTCGAGGCGTTGAAGGCTTCAGCAATGTGTGATGACAGAGGATTAAATCTACTGAAAGAATACGGCTACCTGCCTTACGATAAGGACTCTACGTTCGAGACAGTAGCAAAAGGACTTGAATATGCGCTTGCCGACGATGGCGTGGCTAAGGTAGCAAAGATACTGGGCAAGCAGAAAGACTACAAATACTTCTATGACCGTAGTCGTGCATACAAGCGTTACTTCGACAAGCAGTGCGGTTTCATGCGTGGCGTAGGTTCCGACGGCAAGTTCCGCGAGCCTTTCGACCCGTTCAATGCCGTACATCGCCAGGACGACTATACCGAGGGCAATGCTTGGCAGTATGTGTGGCTTGTGCCGCACGATGTACACGGACTCGTAGACTTGTTCGGTTCTGAGCAGCGTTTCATAAGCAAGTTCGACTCGCTGTTCGTCATTTCTGGCGACATGGGCAGCGAGGCTTCGCCAGACATCTCTGGACTGATTGGTCAGTATGCACATGGCAACGAGCCGAGCCACCATATACTATATATGTACAACTATGTCGGTCAGCCGTACAAGGCAGCACCTTTGTTGCGCAGGACTATGAGCGAACTCTATTTCAACGACTACGACGGACTTTCTGGCAATGAAGACGTAGGTCAGATGTCAGCATGGTATATTCTTTCTTCCGTAGGCATCTATCAGGTAGAGCCGTCGGGCGGCAAGTTTGTTATAGGTTCGCCGTTGTTCGACGAGGCATGTCTGAATGTCGGAAGCGGAAAGACGTTCACTGTAAAGACCGTCGGCAACAGCGACAAGAACATATATGTTCAGTCGGCAAGGCTTAATGGCAAGCCTTACACGAAGTCGTATATCATGTTCAATGACATAATGCGCGGAGGCGTGCTGGAGTTGCAGATGGGCAGCAAGCCGTCGAAGTGGGGCGTGAAAAAGTCTGACAGACCATGACAAGTGCTACAGACAAAGTGTATGTGAAGTATTATCAGCAGAAATAAAGATAACTCAATGATAGCAAAAAAAACATTATTGACAGCGTTGATGCTTGCTGCGACGACAACCGTTGCCGTCGGACAGGTGCATGCGGAGGTAGACGTAAACAAGCGTTACGAAACGGTTGTGCCCGACAATGTCAAGGTCTATCCTTCCAAGCGTCCGCCTGTGGAAGAACGACTGTTTACATCAGAGAAAATAGAGAAGGTAATCAGCAATGTCCAGAAGAAACTCAGAAAAAATCCGCGACTGGCATGGATGTTTGCCAACTGTTTCCCTAATACTCTCGAAACGACAGTCCACTATCGCAAGACAGCCGATGGCGACGACGATACGTTTGTTTATACCGGCGACATTCCTGCCATGTGGCTGCGCGACAGTGGTGCTCAGGTGTGGCCCTATGTTCAGTTTGCCAACGATGACGAGCCTCTGCGACACATGCTGCGAGGCGTTATTCTCCGTCAGTTCCACTGCATCAACATCGACCCATACGCCAATGCTTTCAACGACGGACCTACCGGCGCAGGATGGCAGAGCGACAACACCGACATGAAGCCTGAGGTTTTCGAGCGTAAATACGAGATAGACTCGATGTGCTATCCCATACGTCTCGCATACGAATACTGGAAACGCACCGGCGACAGCTCGGTTTTCGATGGCGAATGGCTGCAGGTGGTCAAGAATATGCTTCGTGTCTTCCGCGAGCAACAGCGCAAGGAAGGCAACGGTTCATACCATTTCTATCGCGTAACCGACCGCACTTACGACACTGTAGGGTGGGGTGGCTATGGTGCACCCGTGCGTCCTGTGGGACTGATAGCATCTGTTTTCCGCCCGTCAGACGACCGCACGTCGCTGCCGTTTCTTGTTCCGAGCAACTTCATGGCTGTCTCGTCGCTGCGCAAGGCTGCCGAGATAGTAGAGAAAGTAAACCGCAACAGTCGTCTCGCAACCCAGTGCCGCGACCTTGCCAACGAGGTTTACGATGCGCTGATGAACTATGCTGTAGTGGAACATCCCAAATATGGCAAGATATTTGCCTTCGAGGTTGACGGCTATGGCAACCGTCTGCTCATGGACGATGCCAATGTCCCGAGTCTGTTGGCTATGGGCTATCTTGGCGATATAGAACTCGACAACGAGATATATCAGAATACTCGCCGTTTCGTATGGAGCGAAGACAATCCCTGGTTCTTCAGGGGCAAGGCAGGCGAGGGTATAGGCGGTCCACACATCGGTTACGATATGGTGTGGCCCATGTCGATAATGATGCGTGCCTTTACGGCTACCGACGATGCCGAGATACGTTCTTCGCTGAAAATGCTGCTTTCCACCGATGCCGGCACGGGCTTCATGCACGAGTCGTTCAATAAGGATGATGCTTCAAAATATACGCGTTCTTGGTTTGCTTGGCAAAATACGCTGTTTGGAGAGTTAATACTTAAACTCATCAACGACGGCAAGACCGACTTGCTGGTCAACTGTATGAAATAACGACTGTCAAGCCGTTGCGTCTTGCAGACTTAGAAAGGCAGCCTGTAGTTGCACCCTTCGCGCCAGCGACTGCAACCATAGGCTGTCTTTCCTTTTATTATTACGCCTTGTCCGCACAATGGACACGGTTTGCCGACAGGACTTTCTGCGGCTGTAGCCTTTTGTTTTTCAGTTTTCTTTGTTTCGGCTTTTTTCTTCACAATGCGCTTCTTCAGTTCCTCGTCCGACACGATGTGAATCTTCTGGTTGCTGTTGTCGCGCAGCACGTTGTTAACGATTTCCGTTATCTGCTGTTTCAGTTCGTTTATGAATTGTGCCGGGTCGTATTTGTCAGCCTCTATGTCGCGCAGTTTTTTCTCCCATATACCAGTCAGTTCGGGGCTTTTCAGTAGTTCCACGTTTATTGTGTTTATGAGTCCTATGCCCGTCGGTGTGGCAATGAGGTTCTTGCGTTCCTTCTTTATGTATCTGCGTTTGAACAGAGTCTCTATTATTGCTGCGCGTGTTGACGGTCTGCCTATTCCGTTTTCTTTCATTGCCGCCCGCAGTTCCTCGTCGTCAACCATTCGCCCTGCCGTTTCCATTGCTCTCAGCAGAGTGGCTTCGGTGTAGTATTTTGGCGGTGTCGTCCATTTCTCTGTCAGCGTGGGCTGATGCTCTCCGCTTTCGCCTTCGGTAAATTCGGGCAGCGTAACTTCCTTTTCGGCATCGTCCTTTGTTTCGGCTTTTGCGGTGGCAGTGTATTTCTCTACCGTATGCCATCCCGGTTTCAGTATTTGCTTTCCCGTTGCCTTCATCTCCACTTCGTCGACATGTCCCATGACGGTTGTCGTTGCAAACGTGCAGTCGGGATAGAATACGGCTATAAACCTGCATGCTATAAGGTTGTAAACGTTGCGTTCCATGTCGGTAAGATAGTTTGCCGGCACGCCTGTCGGAATGATGGCGTGGTGGTCGGTAACCTTCGACGAGTCGAACACTCGTTTCGTCTTTGGCAGTTTTTTGCTCAGCAGTGGGGCTGTAAGTTGCTCATAGCCTTTCAGTCCTTTCAGTATGTTTGGGCATTTGGGATAGATGTCGTCGCTCAGGAACTGCGTGTCCACACGCGGGTATGTGGTCAGTTTCCGCTCGTATAGTCCCTGTATGATGTTGAGCGTTGTCTCTGCGCTCATGCCGAACTTGCGGTTGCAGTCCACTTGCAGGCTTGTCAGGTCGTACAGTCGTGGCGGCTGTTCCTTGCCCTCTTTCTGCTGCACGCTGTCGATTACGAACGGCTTTCCGGTGATTGTTTCAAAAGCCTTTTCTCCGTCTTCTTTCTTCAGAAACTTGCCCTTCGTGGCTGTGAATGTAGTCTCTCTGTATATCGTCGACAGTACCCAGTATGGTTCCGACTTAAATTCGTCTATCTCTTTCTGCCTCTGCACGATGATAGCCAGTGTCGGTGTCTGCACTCGTCCGATAGACAGTGGGTGTCCGGGCTGTCCGTATTTTATGGAATATAGCCTTGTTGCATTTATTCCGAGCAGCCAGTCGCCGATGGCTCTCGACAGTCCTGCCATGTATAGTGAGTCGTATTGCGACTGTTCTTTCAGCTGCGAGAATCCCTCGCGTATGGCTTCGTCGGTCATCGACGATATCCACAGGCGTTTTACGGGGCATGTGGGCTGTGCTTTCTGCATCACCCATCGCTGTATCAGCTCTCCTTCCTGACCGGCATCACCGCAGTTGATGATGGTGTCGGCATGCTTCATAAGTTGCTCTATGACAGCAAATTGGCGCTTCACGCCATCATCGTCTTTCAGCTTGATGCCAAATCGTGGCGGTATCATCGGCAGCGACGACAGCGCCCAGCTGCGCCATTGCTGCGTATAGTCTTCGGGCATTTTCAGTTCGCACAGGTGTCCGAAGGTCCATGTTACCTGGTATCCGTTACCCTCCATGTACCCTCCGCGCGAGCTCGTTGCACCTATTATGCGTGCAATGTCCTTAGCCACGCTTGGTTTCTCGGCTATGCAGACAATCATTATTGCTTATCTCTGTCGTAGTGGGGCATTTCTTCTGGAATTATCATCGACAGTTCCACCAGTCCGCGTATCTCTCCGTCAACTCTCCAGGGAGTCTGATAGATAAGTTTCTTGACGCCCTTTTTCGTTATCGTATAGCTGTTTGAGCAGCCCTCCGTCAGCATCTTGCGAATTATCGACTGCGAGCGCTCGTTGTGGCAGCCCATCATGTTCTTGCCAACCATAGTCTCGCCTGGCTTGCAGAACGTCTCGCGCGATTTCTTGTTCATATATATAAGGTTGCCCTCAGTGTCGCTGACCGTTACGGCGCAGTTCATCTCCTCCGCCCATTGAAAGTCGTTTGCCATATTCAAGATAGTTAAAATATTGTTTTTACAGACTGCAAAAGTAGTGATAAATTCTCAATTTAGACAATAATGAGCCAAAAAACTTACGCTGTCTGCATATAGTTTAGTCTTTGCGAAACAACATTTCAATACAGAAACAGACTCCACGCACGTCTAAAATACTAATCAATTTTCGTCCGTTTACCCTCGCGAGAATGCCCGCGAAAGTCGTTTCTGAAATCTGAGGGGCAAAATACGCCCAAATTTCGCGTGCATCCGCAATCGTCTGACAGTCAATTTGTTACTGCGAAATATACGCCATTTGTGCATAAATTATATATGTTAAAATTGTCAAAGAGCATGTTTGACAATGTCAAACACACTGTTTGAGGAGGTCAAACATAGTGTTTGGGGCATTCAGACGCTATGTTTAGTAAGCCCAAATATGCGAAATAGCCCACTCAAACACACTCTTTGACAATTTTAACACTTGTCGCTGACCTAAAAATTAACAGAATTTTGCAGTTTCAGGCGTAGTTCCGAATCTATTTGAACGATTTTTCCCTGTCAAAATTTTTCATCATTTTCCGTCCCAAAACAAAAATCCGTTCACTTTGGCACACTTTTTGCTGTGATTATGTAACGTGGCCGTTCACCGTGTGCAATATACCGTCAACTTTTCCCATAATCCAGACACCATACGTGTATGGATAATAAAAATATCCTTGCATTTATTCTTTTATAAGTAAATAAATCACTACCTTTGCAAAAATTATTAACACATATAATAACAACAGCCTATGGCATAAAACATAAACAAAGGACATATTAAAAATAAAAAGCGTTAGCTTTATTCTTGCTTTTGAAATTCGCCAAAATAAAAAGCATTCAAGAACAAAAGCGAAACGCTCACGTCAATAGGCGTGGGCTTTTGCTCGTATATGAATGCAATGGTGTTTGGCGATACCTCAAAAGCGTAGACGAAGTTATTAGTCCACGTTTTTTATTTTGTCTATTACCCACCGACAACTGGACTGCATTACTATGGGAAGAAGCCCAGTCGCCCGAAAGGATAAAGGCAATGTAATTAATATAAGTGTATATAATATTATGAACAAAATTACAAAACTATTACTAATGCTCATTATGAGCATCATGTCTGTGTCAGCATTCGCAGAAGAAGCACTGATTGACGGAATTAAATACGATTTAAGCACCGAGACTTTAAATGCAGAGGTAATAAGAAATTCTGACAATACATATTCAGGCGACATAACAATTCCTGAGACTGTACGCTTCACAACTCTCGAGCAGCAGGCTGAGCCGGCAGTTACTCCAATAGAAGTGACAGAGCAGGAAGTTGGCGAAGACTATGCTACTATCGGCTGGACAGGCAACGGCGAAACAACTTGGAACGTTCGCTACCGCAAGAGCATAGGAAATTCTTTCTGGCACTTTGATGAAGGTGCCGACGATTGGACAATGATTGATGCCGACGGCGACGGCCACAACTGGAAATACAGAAATACAACAGAAGGCTATAAATCTCACAGCGGAAGTGGTGTTATGGTATCATACAGCTATTACGGTTCTGCTTTGACACCAGACAACTGGCTCGTTTCTCCTGAAGTAACACTTGACGGAACACTCAGGTTCTGGGCTGTAGGACAGGATCCTGACTATGCTGCTGAACACTTCGCAGTTTACGCTTCTACAGGCGACCCGACAAACACTGCAAGCTTCGTAGAAATCATGTCTGAGACTGTTGCGACAGGCGAAATGACAGAATACACCGTAGACCTCAGTGCATATGCAGGACAGAAGGGACACATTGCGTTCCGCCACTTCAACTGCACTGACATGTATGCATTGAACATCGACGACGTGCTTATTTACATAGGTCCGGATTACGCATGGACGGTAGTGGAAGGCGTAACAGAAAATCCTTACACTATCGATGGTCTTGAGAGCGGCACGGCTTACCACTTCCAGGTACAGGCTGTAGGCGAGGCTGGCGACGTGAGCGAATGGTCAGAGACACTGACATTTACAACAGCAGGAACTAATGCAATCGTTGAAGTAGCAAGCGTAACAGCAACAGACAACGTTTGGTACAACATCAACGGTGCACGCCTCAACGGCAAACCGACACAGAAGGGTATCTATATACTCAACGGAAAGAAGGTTATCATGAAATAATTTACACGTAAACTTATCAATAAACAAAGGATGCACTTCGCATGAAGCGCATCCTTTGTGTTTATTACAATTTATAAAGACGATGTGAGAGTTGCAATGCGACTTTCGTGTTTTTTGTTGCATTGACAAAACAAAATTTATGTGAAATGCTGTGCCGTTAAATGATTTTTTTATATATTTGCAACGATATATGCAGAAAAAACAAAAATAAAAAGTAATATTTATGTTTGGACTTGGTACACCCGAAATCATTCTTATAGCCCTGATAGTGCTGTTGCTGTTCGGTGGCAAGCGCATACCTGAACTCATGCGTGGACTCGGACGCGGAGTCAAAAGCTTTAAGGACGGAATGAAAGAGGACGTTTCTGACAACAACGCGGACAAAGACGACAATAAAGAAGCTGAAAAGAACTAAATAAGCCGACAGCAGGTGCAGAAAATAGAAGCCAACAACGACACTGCCACCTTCTGGGAACATCTGGAAGAGTTGCGCTTTGTTCTTATCAAGACAGTTGTTGCGACGGTCTTGGTAGGCTTGGCTGCATTCTCATTCAAGGACTCTCTGTTCTGCATCATCCTTGCTCCGTCGCGTTCCGACTTCGTGCTTTTCAGATGGCTGAAAGCCGAGCCGTTCTCGCTGCAAATGATGAATACGCAACTGACAGAGCAGTTTATGATACATGTGAGAGTAGCCCTGTATGTCGGATTAATGCTGGTGTCGCCCTACATCCTGTATCTTCTGTTTGCGTTTATCAGTCCTGCGCTCTACCGCAGCGAGCGGCACTATGGGAAAATCGTTGCTGTTTCGGCTTACGTAATGTTCATGTTGGGAACAATAATGAACTATTTTCTCATCTTTCCGCTTACCGTTCGTTTTCTCGGAACCTATCAGGTGTCGTCTGACGTAGCCAACATGCTGACAATAAGCAACTATGTGGACACGCTGATGTCGATGAACATGCTTATGGGAATAGTCTTCGAACTGCCTGTGGTGTGCTGGCTTGCCGGCAGCATGGGACTGCTCAGCCGCGACACGATGCGCCGCTTCCGACGACACGCCATAGTGGCAATACTCATAGTGGCTGCCATCATCACGCCTACGACAGACATGCTGACACTCATAATAGTGTCGATGCCAATATGGATGCTATATGAAATAAGCATAATGCTCGTAAGAAACAAAAGAAAAGAATAGACAACAACAATAACATAATGAAACTGAAACGAATAAGAACATTGCTCGCCGCAGTATTTTTTGCCATGATAACGATGCTGTTTCTCGACTTCACGGGAACGCTGCATCACTGGTTTGGCTGGATGGCAAAGGTACAATTCCTGCCGGCTCTGCTTGCCATGAACTTCATCGTTGTAGCAGCACTCGTTTTGCTGACACTTGTTTTCGGACGAATATACTGCTCGGTCATCTGTCCGCTTGGTGTGTTTCAGGATGCTGTGGCATGGCTGCACGACCGCAGGAAGTCGCACCGCTACGGCTATTCCAAAGCCATCAACTGGCTCAGATACATCTTTCTTGCAGTGATGATAGCGGCGCTCGTGGCTGGAGCAGGCTCGCTCGTGGCACTGCTGGCACCCTACAGCTCGTATGGGCGCATAGCATCTAATCTTTTTCAGCCCGTATATATGGCAGGAAACAATATGCTCGCACTATTGGCAGAACGCATAGACAGCTATGCTTTCTATAGTGTTGACGTATGGATGAAGAGTCTGCCGACATTCATCATTGCAGCCGTAACATTCCTGTTCATAGTCGCTCTGGCATGGCGCAACGGCAGGACATACTGCAACACTATATGTCCGGTAGGCACTGTTCTGGGATTTCTTGCGCGTTTCTCATGGCTAAAGGTGTATTTCGATGCAGAGAAATGCCGCAGTTGCTCAAAGTGTAGCAAGGTGTGCAAGGCATCATGCATAGACTACAAGACACATACGGTGGACTACAGCCGATGCGTAGAGTGTGGAAACTGCCTCGCCGACTGCCGTTTCGGTGCCCTGCACTATGGCAGAAAACCAAAAACAGGAAATGAAAACACTGACGGAAATGCAGGTAAGGGAGATAGTGTAGACAACTCGAAACGCTCGTTCCTGCTTGCAACGGCAATGGTTTCGACAGCAGCACTGGCTGAAGAGAAAATGAAACTCGATGGCGGATTTGCCGAACTGAAGGAGAGAAAGACGTGGAAACGCAATACGCCGCTTACTCCTCCAGGCTCTGTGAGTGCCAAGAATATGGCACAGCACTGTACGGCTTGCCAGCTCTGTGTGGCAGAATGTCCAAACGGAATACTCCGACCATCTACCGACCTTATGCACCTGATGCAGCCAACAATGTCGTATGAACGTGGATATTGCCGTCCGGAATGTACACGCTGTTCGGAAGTTTGCCCAGCAGGAGCAATCCGACCAATAACACGCGAGACTAAAAGTTCTACGCAGATAGGACATGCCGTATGGCAGCCCTTCAGCTGTATTGTGCTTACCGACGGTGTGGAATGCGGCAACTGTTCGCGCCACTGTCCGGCGGGAGCCATTGAGATGGTGCCAAACGACCCTAATGATGAGAACTCAGCTTATGTTCCGGCAGTGGATGAGAGTAGATGTATCGGCTGCGGAGCGTGTGAATACGTCTGTCCGGCACGCCCATACAGTGCTATACATGTAGAGGGACACGAAGTGCATAAGGAGATATAGCAAGCGAATAACTATCAGAAAAACATCAAGCAATGAGCAAAATACACAGTTCAAACATATCACGTCGCAGTTTCCTGAAGCTGTTGGGCACAGGTGCGATAGCAACGACGGCAACACTGATGGGGTGCAAGAGCAAGGATGACGATTCTGCGCCAGACGACTACAAGCGACAGAGTGAGCCCCAAAAGGGCAAGATGACTTATAGGACCAATCCTACTACAGGAGATAAGGTTTCGCTGCTGGGCTATGGCATGATGCGACTGCCGTCGAAGATAGAGAGAGCATCGTCGCGCGAAAGCGATTCGGGCATAGACCAGGACATGGTAAACCGTCTTGTTGACTATGCACTGGAACATGGCGTTAACTATTTCGACACGTCTCCTGCCTATTGTCAGGGACAGTCGGAAACAAGTACGGGCATCGCCTTGTCGCGACATCCGAGAAAAAACTATTTTATAGCTACCAAACTGTCGAACTTTGCACCAGAAACGTGGAGCAGGGCAGAGTCGATGAAGATTTACAGAAAGTCGTTCAGGGAGTTGCAGACCGACTATATAGACTACTACCTGCTGCACGGCATCGGTATGGGCGATGACGGCATGGATGTGTTGAAACAACGATATTTCGACAACGGCATGCTCGACTTCCTGCTGGACGAACGCAAGGCAGGGCGCATACGCAATCTCGGATTCTCGTATCATGGCGACATCAAGTGTTTTGACTATCTGCTCAGTCAGCATGACAAGTACAAATGGGACTTCGTGCAGATAGAACTGAACTATCTGGACTGGAACTATGCCGACGAGATAAACGACCGAAATACCGATGCGGTATATCTCTATGCAGAGTTGGAGAAACGCGGAATACCTGCCGTCATCATGGAGCCTCTGCTCGGCGGACGTCTGGCAAAGATGCCGCGCAAGGTGATGCGACAGCTGAAACAGCGCGACCCACAGACAAGCATAGCATCGTGGGCGTTCAGATATGCAGGCACATACAAAGGGGTTCTGACGGTGTTGAGCGGCATGACATATATGGAACATTTGAAAGATAACTTGCTGTCGTATTGTCCGCTGAAACCGCTGAACGAGAAAGAACTAAGATATCTGGACAAAGAAATAGCCGAGCAGATTGTAGACTTCAAGCTAATACCTTGCAACGACTGTAAGTACTGCATGCCGTGTCCTTACGGAATCGACATACCAGGTGTTTTCCTGCACTATAATCGCTGTCAGAATGAGAGTCAGGTACCGTTGTCGCAGCAAGACCCAGACTATGCAAAATCGCGCAGGGCATTTCTGATAGGATACGACCGCAGCGTGCCCCGCATGAGACAAGCAGACCACTGCGTGGGATGTGGAAAATGTGTTGCAGAATGTCCGCAGCGCATCAGAATACCGCAGGAGATGCAGCGCATAAGTGAATATACAGAGAAACTGAAACAGGGAACACTTTAGTAAAAAAACGGTAGCAATTCATTAGCGAATATTGATAGTTGAACGGCTGTTTTAGGAAGCGAGATATTTCTCGCAGCAAAAACAGTGCCAAACTCGACGGAATTTCTTTTCGCGACGAAAAATGATGAAAAATTTTGACACAGAAAAACTCTCCAAATAGAATCGGAACAGCCTCTCGAACTGCAAAATTCTGTTAAATTCCGAGTCGGCGATAACTGTTAAAATTGTCAAAGAGTATCTTTGACGCGCCTAAATCGTCTTTTTTGCCCTGCTAAACACAGTGCCCGACACCCCCAAACACTATGTCTGACATCCTCAAACAGTGTGTTTGACAATGTCAAACATGCTCTTTGACAATTTTAACACTTCTGTTTCCTGCATAGGAACACTTTATTTGCAGATAACAAACTGATTGTCAGGCGATTGCATACGCGTGTGAAAATTGGGCGTATTTTGCCCCTCAGATTTCGGAAACGACTTTCGCGGGCATTCTCGCGACAGTAAACGACCCGAAATTGATTATACTTTCAGAACGCCACAACCACCAAAGTGATGGAATATGACCACTTTGGACTGCGGGCATTCTTGCCAAATTTTGTCATGAGCGTTAGCGAGTTGACAAGTTGGCACGTTGGCTTACAGCAGCAAGTCGGTAAGTTCGGCAAATGACGATAATGTGATGAGGCGCTTATGTTCAAATGTTTCGATGTGTTCCAGAGCCCATGTAACGTGGAACGGAATGTATATGGCATTGGCGCCAATGCGCAAAGCCGGAGCAATGTCGCTTCGGAAAGAATTGCCAATCATAACCATTTCGTGCGGACTGACACCAAAACGCAGACATATATCACGGTATTCATCGTCGGTTTTATCGTCAACGATGATTATGTTGTCGAAGAACTGGGACAGGTTAGAGCGTTCTATCTTGCCTTTCTGGTCGAGACTTTCACCCTTAGTGAACATGACTATCTGCCATTTGTTGCATTGTTTCAGACGAGTCAGAGTGTCTACGACACCGCCAAGAGGGGTTGCCGGCAGCTGTAGAAGTCCCTTGCCCATGAGCAATATTTTTTCCACAATGTCGGCAGGCACTTGGTATTTGCTCACGCGCAGTGCATTTTCAAGCAGCGATATGGTAAAGGCTTTCGTTCCATAACCCATCAGCGGCATGTTCGAGCGTTCTGTACGGTAAAGGTTTTCTTCTACCTCGTCGGCAGAAACGTATGTTTTCAGCAATTCAGCGCAATCCTTCATTACTTTGTCGAAATGCGACTGACAGTCCCACAGGGTGTCGTCTGCATCGAAGACAAGCAGTTTCAGTGCCGGTATGTCTATCTGGTGATTGTCTAAAATCATAATTCTCTTATTAATTGAACTTCTCTTTTGCTTGCTCCACGCGTTTCTTAATGCTGCTTATGCGTTCCAGTGCGTGCTTGTGGGCATGGTTGATTTGCCATCTGTATACAAGACAGGCTGCAAAGAAATAAACGCAAACCTGTATCCATAGGGCTTTATATTCCTGTTCGATATCGACAAGCGTGGCACCCATCGTGTTTATTCTTACAAATCCTCTCACTCCGAAAGTAGAAGGGAAAAGCCATGCTACGCTGCGCCAGAAACCAGGAATGGCACTCTCTGGCCACGAAACGCCAGACATGAACAGCAACGGTACTGACGTGAAGATAATTATAAGAATGACATTTTCGCGATAGCGTATGATGCACGACAGCACCATTCCGAAGAAAATGCAAGCCAAAATATACGGCACCATAAGTCCTATGAGAGCCTGCCCGTTGGCTATTGCCGTAAAGTTGAATATTCGTGGGACGATGAGAGTCAGATATGCACCAATGACAAAGTATATCATTGCGTAGCACAGTGTTTTGCCAAGCACAATCCTAAATATGCCATTATAGTGTCGGCTGATAGGCACAAGGTCGCTGTAGCGATTGTTCTCGCGCGATGTGCCGGCAGCAAGACCAATGCCGAGAAGCAATGTCTGCTGAATAATGAGTATCAGCACACCGGGAATTATAAAACTGCCATATCCGCCGGTAGGATTGAATATTGGTACTTCTTCATAGTCGAGTGGCTGAGTAGTTATCTCATTTTCACGGTTGGTATAGTTGCCCGAAACCATGACTTGTATGTCGGCATTCATTTTCTGAGAAACCATCATGGTGGTCATGTATATGGCTTTGTATGCCATAAGCAGGCTCATGTCGCAATAAACGTTGATGTGCGACTGTTCCATGCGGTTGAGGTTTTTCTGGAAGTCATTGGGAATAAGTATTATTCCGCTGACAATCTGTTTCTCAACCAGTTCCTTTGCATCGTCGAGAGAATTGCAGTGTGATAATATTTTTACGTCAGGTGATGCATCGCACAGACGTAGGTACTCACGACTGAGATGGCTGTGTTCAAGGTCGACTGCAGCAACAGGAACATCGCGGACAACCTCGTTGTTGTAGATCCAAGCATAGATAAGAGGATAGAAAAGGGGAGCGATGATGAAAAACAGAAGCACGCCTTGATCGTGGAATACGTTTTTCATCTCACGGACATAGATATAACACATGTCGTAGATACCTTCTTTTATCCTTTTAAATAAACTGTCGTTATGTTCCATGTTATATTTTCGTTATCGTGAAGATGTCAGGGAATATACACATACTCAAGAAAAGCTTTCCTTATGTTTTTAATGATGAATGCCGGAAGTGCTATGAATATGAGCATAGCCATGATATTGAACCATGCGTTTATCAGAGGATAGCCGTTGAACACACATATTTGATATATCATGTAATAATGTCGCAGAGGAAACAACTGTGCCAGTGTGCCCAAAGGAGAGTCCATCGCCATTAGTGGAAAAGCAGCTCCAACGGTGGAGAAACTCAAAACTCCCCACAACGAGCATATGCTCAGAGACAAGCGGAGCGAAGGAATTAGTCCGAAGATAAACATTCCGAAGCTCTGCGAAGCGGCTACGGCGAGCAATCCAACAAGCAGAATGGAGAAAACACCGCCAGGATGTGGGAAATGAAGAATGCCAAACACGTAGAACATGAAAGCGTACATTATTGTAAGGAATATAAGTGTCTGGGGCAGGAATTTGCCAATCAGTGCAATGTGTATATTGCCGTCAGCCATAGCCAGCAGCTGGCGTGAGCGTTTGAACTTTAACTCCGTGCCAAGAGAATATGCTGTGATAAGAAATATGAACAGCATCAGGCAGCCGGGAATGAGCATTGTTGAAAGATAAACATTGTAACTAATCCATGGATTGCCAATAGGATGCAGGTCTACAACTATCGGTTGCAGGAACGTCTGTATTTGCTTGTCAGTGTATCCTTTGGCTCTCATGGTTGCTTGTCCTACACTTGCCGAACCGAGTGTGGCTATTACTTTCAGGTCGCGGTAGAGCAGTGCACCAGCCGAAAGGGATGCATAGCTATAATAAAATGATATCTTCGGCTGTTTGGCAGCCAAAAGTCCGTCTGTCGTCCCCTGAGGTATATACAGAAAAGCATATATCTTGTTTTGCTGAATGGCTTGTCGTGCCTCGTTGATATTGGGATAATGTGCAACGATATTGGTTGTCTGAAATGCATTCAGATGTCTTATCATGGCTCTTGACGTGGGAGTGTTGTCCATGTCTACTATACCAACAGGCATGCCGATAGGTTGTCCTTCGTTCATCAGCGATGTGAAGAAAAACGTTACGGCAATAGGAAACAGCACCATACAGAATAGATATACTGGATGGTGTCGCAGAATACCGCATTCTCTGGATGCGATGTTTAATATCTGACGAAGTCGTTTCACTTACTTTTTATTGCTTTTCTTTTTTAATTCTACGGGTATGTTCTCATCGCGAATAATGAGCGACATGCCTGGACGCAGCCCGTCGAATGGAGATACAGGACGTGCTTTTACCTCAAATGTCTTAAGGTCGTATTGACCGTTGGTCTTAGTTGCTTTCCATACGGCATACGAACCCTGATCCTTTATATAGTAAACCTTCATTTTAAGTTCCTTGTCGAAAGCAGGAGAGTAGGCTGTAAACGTGTCGCCAACTTTCAAGCCGTTGAGTTGGTCTTCACGTACATTGAAAGTACCCCATGTATCTTTCATCACAGAAATGCTTATTATAGGTGAACCAGTGCCTACCAGTTCGCCAACTTTGGGATAAACGCTGCTCACTTCGCCTTCAACCTTTGCTATCTGCACGGTTTCGTGAATATATGAGTTCACTTCCTGTACCGCACCGCGAGCTCGGCTAACTTGTGCCGCAGCGGCAGCTTTCTCCTCTCTGCGTGCTCCGTTGACAGCCATGTCGTATTGACTTTTTGCAGCTTTGCACTGAGCTTCCATTGCCTTATAGTTGGCAAAAGCCTCGTCGCGCTTTTGTGCAGTTACGACTCCTTCGTTAAACAGTCGCTGTACTCGCTCATAACTTTTGCGAGCCAGTTCGAGTCCGGCTTCAGCCTGTTGCCATAATTCCTTTGCTCCTCTTATCTGTTCCTCGCGTGCACCGTTGTTAGCCATAGCACTCATGGCTGCAGCAGCTCCCTCTGCTCCCTCTGCCTGTGTCTTTTTGGCTTCAACCTCAGGTGCGTCAAGGATTGCAAGGGTATCACCGACGTGAACATAGTCGCCTTCCTTTACTCTGATTTCAAGTATACGTCCCGGCACTTTGCTCGACACGCGGTATTCGTCTACCTCTACTTCTCCCTGAATAATGTCGGGAGTACGGTCAAGCGTGAAGAATCCAATGACAGCAACAATGGCAACTACAGATATAAAGCCGATAACTGCCAATAGAATATTATTGTTTTGTGATTTGTTTGACATATTTTTTATTTTGGTTTATTTGATTTATTTCTATTCTAACAAAAAACTTCTACAGGCTGCCTTCGGCTTTAAGAAAATTCAGATATGCTATCTTTCTGCCTATCTGTGCATCAATAAACTGACTCTTAGCCTGCTGCCATGCAGTTTGTGCTGCCATGACATCTGTTGCATCGATTACGCCTTCCTGAAAACCGACATTTGCACAACGCAGGTTTTCCTCTGCGCTTTCAATGTTTTTTCTTGTCATGTCGTATTTCTTGTGTGCCTCATTCAGTTTGAAGCGACACTGTTCTATCTGCAAATCTATTTTCTCACTTATCTCCTGCAACTCCATCGTGGCTATCTGTGTCAGTGCCTCGCTGGCTTTTGACTTATACCTGCCTTCAAACCAGTTCCAAACTGGTATGCGCAGCAGTATTCCTACGTTCCATGTTCCGCCGAATTTGCGATGAAAGCCATCGAAAACATTAGGATTTGATATCATATATCCACCCGTAAGTGCAACTTGCGGACGATAGGCAGCTGTGATAAGCTTCTTAGTCTGCTTAGTCAGGTCAACGGCGTTCTGTAGCATTCGTAACTCCGGACGGTTATTGGTATTGATGCTGTCGTGCATGATGTCGTCATAGTGTCTGTTGTCAAGTTGATACATCATGTTGTCGTCCGTATTCTCGTCTGCCAGCGAGATGTCACTGTCCATCGGAAGACCACAGAGTTGGCAAAGCAGCATCTTAGCCAGTGCAAGTCCGTCTTCCACCTGTACTGTCTGCATTTCAGCCTCGTTAACCTTAACGTCTACTTTCAGTCCGTCTGCCTTTGTGGCAACGCCCTCTTCAATCATCTTGTGTACGTCCTCGTTCAGTTTCTTTACGAGTTCGCAATAGCTGTTTGCCAAAACCTGCTTCTGTCTCAGTGATACAACGAGCCAATAAGTGTTTTGTACATCATAAATGGCCTGTTGCTTCATCAGTTCTGTATTGTTTTTCGACATTTCCACATTTATGTCGGCAATCTTGTTAGCTGCGCTTATGGCTCCACCCATGTATATTGGTTGTCTCAGCATTACAGCTCCTGCCCATATCTGACGTGTGTCTGTCTTGAATGCATCGACAAACTGTCCGCCAATCTTATTTACTTCACCGGCTACCGATGATGTCTCGCTGCCGATTTTTTCTCCAATCTGTCCGGCAATCTCAGGTGTTATAATGTTGTTGCTGACAAGGTTGTTGAGTATGCTGCTGACACCAGTGCCGAGCTTGCTACTTACTACATTGCCAATGTTTCCGATAGTATTCTTTTGGTTGCTGTTAAGTATTGATATTTCTCTGCTGAACAGTTCATATCCTGCAATAGCATCCACCTTTGGCAGATAGCTTGTGCGTGCAGATTTCTGCATGTTTTCTGCTGCACTTTGTTTCATGACAGACATGTTCAGATGCTTGTCGTTTTGCAATGCCAACTGCACGCACTCATCCAAAGACAGCACTCTTTGTGCTAATGCAGTGCCACAGAAGAACAACAATGGTATTATAAGATAAAACTTGATTTTCATATTTTGTAACTGACTGTTATCTGATGTTTTATTTCTTTTGCAAAAGTAATACTTTTTATGAAAATATTGCCAAAAACATCAATGCATAATAGTATAATTACTTTTAAATGAATAATTTTAACGAAAAATGGAACAATAATAAAATATTTGTTTATATTTGTAGGCGCAAAAATAACTATAGCGTCTGTAAATATATGAATAAGAACAGTTTTTTGTATAGAGTTTATGATTTGTATGTTGACGGTTTTCGCAATATGACGATAGGGCGTACATTGTGGGCTGTCATTATAGTTAAGCTGATTATCATGTTTCTTGTTCTGAAATTGTTTTTCTTTCCGGATTTTCTTAAGCAGCAGGCGAAGGACGGCGACAAGGCTTCGTTTGTTTCTAAAGAAATGATAGACAGGAGGAGTAGTGAATAAGTATAAACCAAAAATAAATAATTATGACACATTTTTTGTTGAACATTGATGCTGGTGCAATAGATTGGGCAAGGGCTCAATTTGCAATTACGGCTATCTATCACTGGTTGTTTGTACCATTAACATTGGGATTGGCAATGATAATGGGTATAATGGAAACTTGTTATTACCGTACACGCAAGCGCTTCTGGAAGGATACTGCCCGCTATTGGCAGAAGCTTTTTGGAATAAATTTCGCCATGGGCGTTGCAACGGGAATAATCCTCGAGTTTGAGTTTGGTACAAACTGGAGCAACTACTCATGGTTTGTGGGTGATATCTTCGGCGCACCGCTGGCGATAGAAGGTATTGTGGCGTTCTTCATGGAGTCTACTTTCGTTGCCGTGATGTTCTTCGGCTGGAAGAAGGTTTCGCCTGGTTTCCACCTCGCGTCTACTTGGCTTACAGGTATTGGTGCCACGATTTCGGCATGGTGGATTCTCGTAGCAAATGCGTGGATGCAGTATCCTGTTGGATGCGAGTTCAATCCTGACACCATGCGCAACGAGATGGTGTCGTTTTTCGACGTAGCACTGTCTCCGTTTGCTGTCAACAAGTTCACACACACGGTTACGTCTGCATGGATTATCGGTGCTATCTTCGTCATAGCGGTAAGCTGCTACTATCTGCTTAAGAAGCGCGAACAAAAGATGGCAACCGAAAGCATAAAGATTGGAGCTATTGTTGGATTGGTAGCGACAGTGCTTACCATACATACAGGCGACGAGAGTGCATATCAGGTGGCAAAGGTTCAGCCTATGAAACTTGCCGCTATGGAGGCTCTATACAATGGTGGCGAAGACCAGAGTCTGACTATTATATCAATGGTAAATCCATTTACTCAGCCCGACTATGCTAACGAAGAAAAGGCTCCGTTGCATATCGGAGTGCCTTACGCCCTGTCGTTCCTTGCCACGCACGATATTCATGGCTTTGTGCCGGGAGTGAACGATATTATAAAGGGTGGATATACTCAGCCCGACGGCACAGTGGAACTCTCTCTCGAAGAGAAGAAAGTAAGAGGTCAGAAGGCTATTACGGCTATGGCTGAGTACAGAAAGCTGAGCCAGGCGGTGAAGGGTAGGGAGGCTACTCCTGTCGAGAGCACCAAGCTCGATGAGTATTCAAAGACGCTGGCAGACAACATGCCGTACTTCGGATTTGGCTACATAAAGGATGCTGACCAGATTGTGCCATACATTCCTATATGTTTCTATGCTTTCCGCATCATGGTCGGACTGGGAACACTGTTCCTTTTGTTCTTCATCGTAATACTGTTTGTTGTCTATAAGAAAGATATTACCAAAGTGCGCTGGTTGCACTGGGTAGCGCTGGCACTCCTGCCTTTGGCTTATATTGCCAGCGAGTCTGGTTGGCTGGTTGCTGAGTTCGGACGTCAGCCATGGACAATTCAGGACATGCTGCCAACGTGGGTTGCCGTGAGCGACATAGGCGCAAGCTCTGTAATGCTGACATTTTTCATTTTCCTCGCTTTGTTTACTACTCTCCTTGCCGTAGAGATAAGCATTCTCTGCCGTGAGATAAAGCGCGGTGTAGAGCAGGAAAAGTAATTTTTCTGAACGGTATTCTTATAGTTAATAAATAGCATAGTTTGTATAAACGTAAATATTTAAAGTTATGACATATTTATTTTTGCAACAATATTGGTGGTTCCTCGTGTCGTTGTTGGGAGCCCTGTTAGTGTTCCTGATGTTTGTGCAGGGAGCCAACTCCATGATTTTCTCGTTAGGCCGCACTGAGGACGAGCGCCGCATGGTGGTCAATTCGACAGGCCGCAAGTGGGAACTGACGTTCACTACTCTCGTTACCTTTGGCGGTGCGTTCTTTGCATCGTTCCCGTTGTTCTACAGCACAAGTTTCGGCGGAGCCTACTGGCTGTGGATGATAATACTATTCTCGTTTGTGTTGCAGGCAGTAAGCTATGAGTTCCAGAACAAGCTTGGCAACCTGCTCGGCACCCGTACGTTCCAGATGTTTCTGGTCTTCAACGGCATAGTAGGTCCTGTGCTGCTTGGTGGTGCAGTGGCTACGTTCTTCGAGGGTAGCAACTTCATCATCGAAAAGACAAACCTTGCCAATCCGATGCAGCCGGTCATAAGCAGCTGGGCTAACGGCAGTCATGGTCTCGACGCATTGCTAAACTTCTGGGTTGTGGCTTTCGGCATAGCCGTATGTTTCCTTGCCCGCACACTCGGAACACTGTATATTATTAATAATGTGAACGACGAGAACATCCGTTCGCGTGCGTCTGTGCAGCTGATTGGTGCTGCCGTGCCGTTTGTACTGCTGTTCGTCGTATATCTCGTCCATCTCCTGCTGAAAGACGGCTACGCATACGATGCTGCTACCGGAACGATAATGATGGAGCCAAACAAGTATCTGCACAACCTGCTCGACATGTGGTATGTTGCCGTGCTGTTGCTGGTTGGTGTGCTGCTCGTGCTCTACGGAGTCATACGCACCGTAGTCAGCAAAACATACATAAAGGGCATCTGGCCTGTGGGCATTGGCGTTGTCATAACGGTGCTCATGCTGTTGCTCTGCGCAGGTCTGAACAACACGGCTTACTATCCGTCGACAGCCGACTTGCAGTCGTCGCTGACGATAGAGAACTCAAGCAGCTCTGAGTTTACGCTGCGCACCATGTTCTACGTGTCGTTCCTTGTTCCGTTCGTGCTGGCATACATCGCTTACTGCTGGCGTGCGCTCGACAAGAAAAAGATTGACAAGGAGGAAATGAAACAGGAGGACATTTATTAGTCATCTGTGTTATTCTTAATGCATAAAGAGAAATGAGAAAGACTATTATTCTATTCATGTTCTGCCTGTTTGCAGTGGCATCTTATTCGCAGGATGCACAGCGATACCGCGTGCTGATGGAAACAAATGCCGGCAACATAACGCTTGAGCTGTATGACGAAACGCCGCTGCATCGCGACAACTTCGTGAAACTCGTGAAAAACGGGTTCTACGACGGAGTATTGTTCCATCGTGTCATAAAAGATTTCATGATACAGGGAGGCGACCCCGACAGCCGAAATGCTGTTGCAGGGCAGGAACTTGGCAACGGAGAAGAGAAATACCGCATACCGGCGGAGATATGTTTCCCGAAAATATATCATAAGCGTGGAGCACTGGCAGCAGCGCGCGAGCCAGACTATGCCAACCCGCAGAGAGAATCGTCGGCTTGTCAGTTCTATATCGTCTACGGACAAGTGTTCAACGACCCCATGCTCGAGCGTGTGCAGCAGCGTATCTCGCAGAACACCGACGGCACTGTTGTGCTGACCGACGAACAGCGCGAAGTCTATAAGACCGTAGGTGGTACGCCGCATCTCGACGGACAATACACCGTTTTCGGCGAGGTGGTAGAAGGCATGGACGTTGTTGAGAAGATACAGGCGGTAGCCACCGACAGCAACGACCGTCCGCTGGACGATGTCAGGATCATACGTGCAACTGTCGTTGCCGGCAAGTAATCTCAGCCATAGGCAACGCTGCCGGTAATAAAACATACAAAAGGTGCCAAGTCTACATTGGCACCTTTTGTCGTATAGTTGCTAAACAGGCATATTCGCACTGCTTGACTTGTCATCCCTACAAAAATCGTGCCAAAGTGTGCAGGATTTTCTTTCAAGCCGAAAAATGATGAAAATTTTTGACAGGGAAAATGTTGCAAAATAGATGCGGAACAGCACCTGAAAGTGTGAATAATTGTGAATTTCTTGGTCAGCGACAAGTGTTAAAATTGTCAAAGAGTATCTTTGAGGCTCATATTTCGTCTTTTTGCCTTGCAAAACACAATGTCTGACACCACCAAACACTATGTCTGACCTCCTCAAACACACTGTTTGACATTGTCAAACATGCTCTTTGACAATTTTAACACTTGTATTTATTGCACAAGAGCCACGTGTTTCGAGATAACGAATTGACTGTCAGACGATTGCGGATGTGCGTGAAATACGGGCGTATTTTGCCCCTTCGATTTCGGAAACGGCTTTCGCGGGCATTCTCGCGACAGTAAACGGACGAAAATTGATTAGACCTTCAATGTGGTAGTAGCAGGCGAATGGAGATGCAGGAGACTATAAAAACGACATGAGGGTGAGCCTTGTCGGCACACCCTCATGCTATGTGTATTTGTATATGCTTATGTTTATTAAGCATGTAAGTCTGTTTGTCAGTTGACGTTCTCGTCGCTCCAGTCTTCGGCAGCCTTTCTGAGGTATGTCTTGTAGCGCAGTCGTGCAGAGTGTTCGGTCTCTGCAAACAGCACGTCAGCCTCGTCAGGATGCGCCTTCTTTACTGACAGGTAGCGCACTTCGCCCAGCAGGAAGTCGCGGAACTTGCTCCAGTCTGGCGTCTTCGAGTCGAGCTGGAACGGTGTCTTGCCTTCCTTAGCCAGCAGTGGGTTGTATCTCCACAGATGCCAGTAGCCGCATTCTACGGCGCGTGCTTCCTCTGCCTGACTCTTGCCCATGCCTCCCTTTGCCTTCAGTCCGTGATTGATACATGGTGCATAGGCAATGACAATCGACGGACCTGGATATGCTTCTGCTTCGCGCAGAGCCTTCAAGCATTGTGCGTTGTCGGCGCCCATCGCTATCTGTGCCACGTAGACGTAGCCATAGGTTGTGCAGATGAGTCCCAAGTCCTTCTTCCTGACGCGTTTTCCCTGTGCTGCAAACTTGGCAATGGCTCCCATCGGTGTCGACTTTGAAGCCTGTCCGCCAGTGTTTGAATATACTTCGGTGTCGAGAACCAGTATGTTGACGTCTTCGCCCGATGCCACGACGTGGTCGAGACCTCCGTAGCCGATGTCGTAGGAAGCACCGTCGCCGCCGATAATCCACTGTGAGCGTTTCACGAAATAGTGGCTCAGTGTCTGCAATTCCTTGCAGTGTGGACAGCCAGAGGCAGCAATCTTGTCGATATATTGTCTCAGGACAGGAGCCAGACGCTTAGTCTCTTCAGCATCGTTCTGTTTCTCTATCCATTCGTTTGCTGCGTTTCTGAATTCCTCAGGGCATTCGCTGTTGGCTGTAGCCTGTTGAAGCAACAGTGTAAGACGCTCGCGCATCTTCTTGTTTCCCAGTACCATACCCATGCCAAACTCGCAGAAGTCTTCAAACAGCGAGTTGTTGAAAGCCGGTCCCTGTCCCTTGTCGTTAGTGCAGTATGGTGTAGACGGTATTGATGCCGAATAGATAGACGAGCATCCCGTAGCGTTGGCTATCATCTCGCGGTCGCCAAAGAGTTGCGAGATGAGTTTCACATAAGGTGTTTCGCCACAGCCTGCACATGCGCCGGAGAACTCGAACAGCGGTTTTGCGAACTGCGAGTTCTTCACGTTGCTGCTGATGTCTACGAGGTGCTGTTTTGTCGTTACCTTGTCCACGCAGTAGTCCCATCTGTCAGAGCGCTGCTTCGTAGAGGCATTGTCAGGGTTGAAGGCAATCATCGTGAGGGCTTTGCCAGTCTTCGGATTTCCAGGACAGACATCGGCACAGTTGCCGCATCCGAGACAATCCATTACCGACGGCTCAATGACAAAGTGCATGCCAGCCATAGCCTTAGGCGCCTTCATGTCGATGCTCCTGCCGTCGTAGCCCTTCAGTTCGTCGTCAGTCATGACAAACGGACGGATGGCAGCGTGAGGACATACGAATGCACACTTGTTGCACTGTATGCAGTTGTCAGCGTTCCACTCAGGCACGAAAGCCTCCACGCCGCGTTTCTCGTATGCCGTAGTGCCGTTCTTCCATGTTCCGTCAACGGTGTCGTGGCGTATGAAGTCGCTGACCTTCAGGTGCTCGCCAGCCTGATTGTTTATAGGATTGACCAGTTCGGTGATGAAAGCAGGCTTTTCCGACTTCTTATTGTCGTCGTCTTCGAGCGTAGCCCAAGCCTTGTCGATGCAGAGTTGCTTATACTCATTGCCCCTGTCAACGGCAGCATAGTTCTTGTCTACCACGTCCTGACCTTTATTGCCGTAGGATTTCTCTATGAAAATGCGCATCTGCTGAATGGCAAGGTCAATGGGAATGACCTCCGTGATGCGGAAGAAAGCCGACTGCAGAATAGTGTTTGTCCTGTTGCCCAAGCCTATTTCCTGTGCAATGCGCGTGGCGTTGATGTAATAAACCTTTATGTCGTGCTCGGCAAAATATCTCTTTATGTGGTTTGGAATGAAGCGTACAAGTTCCTCTCCGTCGAATATTGTGTTGAGCAGGAATGTTCCTCCTTGCTTCAATCCATGCGTTACGTCGTACATGTGCATGTAAGCCTGTACGTGGCAAGCAACGAAGTCGGGCGTGTTTACGAGGTATGTCGAACGTATAGGCTTGTCGCCGAAGCGGAGATGCGAGCATGTGAAGCCTCCCGACTTCTTTGAGTCGTATGAGAAATAAGCCTGACAGTATTTGTCGGTGTTTTCTCCGATGATTTTCACGGAGTTCTTGTTAGCACCTACAGTGCCGTCGGCGCCCAGTCCGAAGAACTTGGCCTCGAATGTGCTTTTGTCTCCGAGAGCAATCTCTTCAACCTCCGGCAGCGACGTAAACGTTACGTCGTCGACGATGCCCACCGTGAAATGGTTTTTGGGTTCGGGCAGGTTGAGGTTGTCGAACACAGAAATAATCTGCGCCGGAGTGGTGTCTCTTGAGCCCAGACCATATCGTCCGCCGACAATCATAGGGCGACAGTCCTGGTCGTAGAATGCAGACTTAACGTCCAGATACAGCGGCTCGCCCTCTGCGCCAGGCTCTTTCGTGCGGTCGAGCACAGCGATGCGCTGTACTGTAGGAGGCACTACCTTGAGCAAATGCTTTATGGAGAACGGTCTGTACAGGTGTACGCTGACCATTCCCACATGCTGTCCTTCGCTGCAGAGGTGGTCTATAGCCTCGCGTGCAGCCTCAGTGGCAGAGCCCATGAGTATGATAATGCGGTCGGCATCCTTTGCTCCGTAATAGTCGAAGATATGGTATTCGCGTCCTGTCAGTTCGCTTATCTTTCCGAAATATTCCTCAACGATGTCGGCAATGTTGTCGTAGTGTGTGTTGCATGCCTCCCTGTGCGTAAAGAAAGTCTCGGGATTTTCGGCTGTACCCCTTGTAACTGGTCTTTCCGGCGACAAAGCCCTGTCGCGGAAACGTCGAATGTCGTCTTCGCAAACGAGAGGCTTCAGGTCGTCCATTTCAAGCATCTCAACCTTATTATATTCGTGAGACGTACGGAATCCGTCGAAGAAATTGAGGAAAGGCACGCTTGTCTTCAGTGTGGCAAGATGCGCAACGGCAGTAAGGTCCATAACCTCCTGCACCGAGCCTTCGCACAGCATGGCAAATCCAGTCTGACGGCACGCCATCACATCCTGATGGTCGCCAAAGATACAGAGTGAGTGCGAAGCCAGTGTGCGTGCAGAAACGTTGAACACGCAAGGCAGCAACTCGCCTGCTATCTTGTACATGTTGGGTATCATGAGCAGCAATCCCTGCGACGCAGTGAAGGTTGTTGTCATGGCTCCGGCTTGCAGTGAACCGTGCAGAGCACCGGCAGCACCGGCTTCAGACTGCATCTCCTGAACGGTTACGGTTTGTCCCCAAAAGTTTCTTCTGCCTTTGGCAGCCCAGTCGTCTACGTGTTCTGCCATTGGCGATGATGGGGTTATAGGATATATGGCTGCAACTTCACTAAACATATAGCTTATGTGTGCTGCTGCCTCATTACCGTCGCATGTTATAAACTTCTTGTCTTTTTTCATTTGGATATAAAATTTTACATACAGTATTACTGTAAAATTACAGTATAAAATACAATATACAGTATATTTAATATAAAGTAATAATCACATCAAGTTTAGAATGCGCGAAGGTACGGGTTTTTTATTAATTGCCAAAAGAAAAGCCTTTAAATTTACTTTTTTTTGTACTTTTGCAGTTGAATAATTGATTTTAAATATTAAATCATCAATTTTATGCACATACATGTGTTTAATCCCGAGCATGACATAGCACTGGTTTCTGGCGAAAGGAAACAAACGGTGCCAAAAGTTGCTATCGCTTTGCGCAGAGATATAGGCTTTCTGCCCGTCTTGTGGGCTCGGCGTGGCGATGTCGTCTTGGTCGATGATGCCGACATTGCTATGCAGGCTGCACGGCAGGTGGGCGTGGCAGATACTGGAGTGCTGTTTCTTGAAGATAAGGAACTTAGTGATTATCTCGGCGATGATGATAATCTGAGAAACTGCTGTGGGGCAGATGTATGGGGCTGGGATGCTGCCGTATGCGACCGATTGTTGCGTCTCGGTGTTCCGGAGGCTGCATTGCCAGACAGGAAGAGGCTTGCCGTAATAAGAGACTTGTCGCATCGCAGAACGGCAGTGGCTATGCTCGACAAAATAAGGGAGGACAGTGTTTTCGCACAATACAAAGACATGATGACAGGCGAGAGCAGTGTCGCAAAATCGGAAGATGACGTTTGCAGGCAAATTGGGGAGCATGGCAAGGTGGTTTTGAAAGCGCCTTGGAGCAGCAGTGGCAGGGGCGTTAGGTATATAAACGGCAGCATGACCGACTCGCAAAGAGGATGGTTTGGCAACGTAATTAGACAACAAGGCGCAATGATAGTAGAACCATATTATGAGAAGGTCTGCGATTTCGGCATGGAATATACTGTGTGCGATGACGGCAGGGTGGTGTACGAAGGATTATCGCTATTCTATACCGAGCATGGCGCTTATGTAGGAAGCATGCTTGGCAGCGAAAGTGAGAAGATGAACAGCATAGTACGGTATGTGCCGAGAGAACTAATAGACCTCCTGCACGACTGTATGGCAGAACGCCTGGCTGCTGTTTGCTGTGACAAATATGTCGGTGCACTTGGCGTAGACATGATGATAGTGAGGGCAAATAGTGCGAATGGCTTTGCACTGCACCCTTGTGTAGAGATAAATTTCCGTAGGACAATGGGACATGTAGCCATACATCTGGCATCAAAAATAGGTTGCTCTGACAAGACTATGCGAATAGTGCATGACACAGGCTATAAGGTTGAGATAGTATAGATGTGATATTTGTCTTACGATAGCTTACTCTTCTATTTCTTTTAGGCTATGGACGAAATTATAGAAAAAACTGCTTATGGAAATAATTGGTGCATAGTTGAGGAAGTGTAGGCTGCGTTTCATGTTTCGGCGGAACAATTTTGAGTTGTTAACGACAAATCCGTTGTCGCTTTGTCTGAAGTGCCATTCTTCCGCCAGAGTCGTACTTCTTATTGTCGTCTTCGCCAAGTTGACGGCAGAATCTTCAACCGTGTTGACAAAAGGTATTTCGTCTGCATCAAATCCCAATACTGAAACGAGTACTGAACCTTCGAGCTGTGCCATGCGTGTCAGTCGCAACTGGCTGAGCCATGACTCCAGTTTAATGTAGTCAACGGCATTGCCTTTCTCTCTCATGAAGTGTCCGAGATTTATGATGCCATTGAAGTTGAGATCCTTGTTGAGCAATTCGTTGGAGTTGAAAACAATTATTTCCAACAGCTGGAGTGTGGTTATAGATGTGTCAATGCTGTGTCTTTCCTTCTCAATGATGCTTCTGTACTGTTTCAGCAGCAACTTGTTCTGATGTTGGCTGTTGTCGTTGTTGTGGCTGATGTCTTTTGTTTTGTTTTCCCTGTTGCCGAAATTGTATGGAGTATTGAGCTTGTTGTCTGCTTTATAGTTGTCGAGTCCTTTCCTAACGTAGTCCCATATTCCGTGAACTTGCGCGTAGTAAGCCATTTTGTTCCATTTCCATGTCGACATAGGCACTATCGAGACATTGCCGTCATCGAATGCGCCAACGCGTAGCAGACTGAACAGATTTTGCTCAATGACATTCATTTAAATGACATTTATATCATGGTTCTTTGATAGAACTCAACGTTTTCTTTGTTCAATATTTCAATCGGCATATAGTTTATAGGATTTATTTTCTCCTTCAGAACAATGTGCCTGAACAGTGAGTCTACACTGTGATAGCCCTGCATGTAGGCATGTTGAGCAATCAGAAACGATATTGAGCCTTTTCTCACACACTCCTTGTTTCTCGCAACCATATCGTATCCCAGAATCTGACAGTCTTTCACGTTGTTACGTATAAGATATTCGCCTATCAGATAGGCTTTCGAGCAGAATGTGATACAGTTGTGAGTATCTGGATGTGAGGCAAAATAGTTGCCTATATGTTTGTCGAAGCTCTCTTCGTTGTTGTCAAGTGGCAGTATCAATTCGTTAATTACAGTAGTCGGATAGTTTTCTGCCATAAATTGTCTGAAACCTTTTTCGCGGTTGTCCTGCTGTTTGCTCGCAACCTTGCCGTCCTTCATGGGTTTCATTATCATTATCTCTTTGTCGCTTTTGGCTATCAGCATAAGCATCCTTGCAGCAAAACGACCGCTGCAGAACGAGTCCTGACCATAGAAAGAAAGGGCATTCAGCGACGGAATATACGAGTCTAAAAGCACAAAAGGTATGTTGCTTTTATGCAGAGTGTCGGCAAATGGTTTTGTCGTGCTTGTGTCTGCCGGTATCAAAATTACTCCCTGTGGCTCATAGCTAAGGCACTCTGTTATGGCATTGTTGAACGATTGAGTGTTAAGTCTTTCATAATACATAATCTTAACATCAACATTGAAGTCGCTCAAGTGTTTGCATGCAGCCATTGTTCCTTCTTCTATCTCGTCCCAGTAAGCCTCCGACGAGTGTTTGGGCATGATGACACAGAAGGTATATGAGCGGTTACAAGCCAATGCACTGGCATACATGTTCGGCGTGTAGTTCATTTCTTCCATTACCTTCTTCACCTTTTCAAAAGATGCCTTCGATACGCTTGGCCTGTTATGGAGCACGCGGTCGACTGTGCCGGCTGACACGCCGGCACGCTGAGCTATATCCTTTATCCTAATTTTAGCTGCCATTTCAGTTGTTATTTGCTTCTTCTGCCTGCAAAGATAATGAAAATGAGTGAAATAAAAAAGAAAAACGGGCTTTTTCTTTCTTATTCCCAGATGTCTCACAAAACTTTGAGAAACCCAATTTACATAAAGGTATGCGGAATGTTGAAATGCTTATTAGCATTAAAAAACACAATATTCAGATTGCTTGTTCTGATTTTTGAAAATGCAAATTTAAGCCGAATGAAACGCCAAATTCAGAAAATAGTGTGTTAAAATGATAACTTTTCGATGTCCGGATTGACATATTCAATAAAATAATTGTAACTTTGCAATATCATGCGTTATATACATATATATATAATAGCCAGTCTTGCAGCGCTGTTTTTGTTGCTGTCGTGCTCTGAGTCCGATGAAAGCAAAGTTTCGGACAAGTGCAATGAATTGTCGTATAAGTGGCGTTATGCCTCGTTAGACTCTTCCCTGCACTATGCCATGACAGCATTGAAAACCGCAAGCAATGGTGCCCAGAAAGCAGAAGCCTGCAACTCGATGGCTTTTGTGAATATACAGCGCATGAAATATGACAGGGCTGACGAACTGCTGGACTCTGTAGACATACTGACGGACAATCAAGTGGAACTGCTGATAGCAGATATCCAGCGTATGAGACTATGTCAGAGGCAATCGAAAAACAAGGATTTCTATTCCTATCGTGGCAGAGCCATTGAGCGTCAACGCCGAATTGACGAGGAGAGAAACATCCTGTCAGAACATCAGTTGCAGCGTCTTAACTATGCCGAGAGCGAATTTGCTATTGTTTCGTCAACATATTATTATTATGTAGGTCTTGAAAAACAGTCGCGCGAAGCACTGGCTGACATAGACAGACGTCTAAACATCGAGCGCGACACATTGCAGTGGCTGAACTATATGTACAATATCGGTTCTGGAGGAATTGCAGAGGGAAAGACGGCAGAGGAGGTAACGCAGACGGAGTTCGACTATCTGATGAGATGCTATCTGATGGCTGAGCAGAAAAGGTGTAAGTTCTGGATTGCCAACTCCTTGCAGGCGTTGAGCGAACACTTGCAGGATGATGAAACAAGGCATCGCCTTCTGAAAGACAATCTGCCAGCGCTGAAATTCCTGAACCGCGAAAACATGCCCGATTCTCTGCTTGCCGGATACCTTGCCCAGCAGGCTCTCGATTTGTTTAAGGACTATGGCGACGTGTATCAGGTGGCTGGTGCGTATCGTACATTGGCGCAGTGCTATTGGCATATAGGCGATAATGCTTCTTCACTAATATGCTTGAACAAAGCACTGGAAGAGAATACGGCAATACAGCAGGCGCCAGACCTTGTCGCGTCTATACACGAACAGTTGAGCGTAGTCTATGCTTCACTCAACGACAAGCCTAACAGCGACTATAACAGAAACGTATATCTCGACATGCAGGAGCGTACACGACAGGACCGATACCTTGAATCGCGTGTCGAGCAACTGGACACATCGGTTACGCAGCTTAACATTATGATTGCGGCAGTAATGTTGATGATTGTTGCTGTGCTTGTAATGCTGTTTATATTCTATCGGATGCGATGCAAAAGAGACAACAACGACAGAACGATAGAACAACTGCTGCAACCGTTGCAGCTATGGAATGAGAAGTCGAGACAGCAACATCAGAAGACTGAGGAACGGAAAGAGGAGATAGCCGAAGCAAATATTGTAGCCGACAGCAAGCGTTTGGCTAACAAGAAACGCGATGTTGAGCAGCGTGCCAAAATGTCTCTGGCAGAGAGTGTATTGCCGCTGATAGAGAGAATGCTGCACGAAATACACAGATTGCAGGCTGAAAACGATGAGAACGCAGATACGCCATCGTGCCTCGATGACGGAAAGAGTAGGGAAAGGCAGCGGTATATAGCAGAGCTTACCGACAAGATAATAGAGTATAATAATCTGCTCACAGAGTGGATACAGTTGGACAAAGGCGAGCTGAACGTACAGATCGAGAGTTTCAGGTTGCAGTCGTTGTTCGATATAGTAGAGCGTTCGCGAATGAGTTTCAGCATAAATAACATCGAACTGGACATCGTTCCGAGCAACGAGACAATAAAGGCTGACAAGATGCTGACACTGTTCATGCTGAACACCCTTGCCGACAATGCGCGCAAGTTCACTCCCGCTGGTGGAAAGGTAACGATAAGCAGCACGTCGACCGACAAATATGTAGAGGTCAGCATAGCTGACACAGGGCGCGGCATGACAGATGATGAGCTTGCCGATGCGTTCAGCCTCGAACACAAGATAGAGAACGGACACGGATTTGGACTGCTGAATTGCAGGGGAATCATTGAGAAATACAAGAAGCTCAGTTCCTTGTTTGCCGTAGCAGCCATAGGTGCTGAAAGCCAAAAGGGTAGGGGAAGTCGTTTCTATTTCCGTCTGCCGAAAGGAATAGTAAGGACAGTATTGGCAATGCTTGTTGGTTTTTCTTCCGTCTGTGCTGATGCAAAAGACAACCATGCGCCACAGGTGCGACAGTCAGGAGCCTTTGCCGACAGCATATACTATTGCAATATCAGGGGCGAATACGAGCGTGCGTTGCAGTTTGCAGACTCTGCGAGGATGCTGATAAACAGAGAATACAGACAGTTGTGTAACGGACATGCTGCCGACACAATGGTTTCCATTGGCAATGCATCGGTGGGAATACCTGAAATAAAGTGGTGGCACGACAAGATGAAGCTCGACTACGACGTAATTCTCGACGTCAGGAACGAGAGTGCCGTTGCTGCTCTGGCACTGCACAAATGGGATTTGTACAACTATAACAACAAGGTCTACACGTCGTTGTATAAGGAAACGTCGGCAGACAAGAACATAGACAACTATGTCAGGATAATGCAGCAGTCGGAAACCAACCGCAATGTCGCCATCGTCATATTGGTGTTGCTGTTGCTGTCGATATTCCCAGCCTACTATTTGCTTTACTATCAGCACCTTGTCTACAACCGATTCTGTGTTGACCAGGTGAAATCCATAAACAAGATACTGCTGTCGGCAGACACAGACGAAAACAAGTTGAGGCAGATAGACAAGATACCTACAGACCGCTTCCCGTCTGTGCTGCTGAAGATAGTCGACGACATCAAGAGTGCGCTCAGTGTTTCCATTGAGAACGACAAGACCTTTGCTGCCGACCTGGAGATAGCCACCGACAATTTGCGGAAGACTGAACTTGAGGTTGGTGCGCTGCATGTCAGCAACAATGTGCTGAGCAACAGCCTGAGTACGCTGAAGCACGAAACAATGTACTATCCGGCACGCATCCATAATTTGATGGAGAGCAGCGATGCTGACATCAGCGTCGTCGGCGAGATTGCCACATACTACCACACGTTGTACTCTCTGCTGTGTCGGCAGGCTGTCAGCCTCAATTCCAAGATAGACCGCAGGAGCAAGCGTTTCCCCATAAAGACACTGGCAGAGAATGCCGGCGTAGATTTCGTCTACGACAATATTGCGCCAGACCATTGCCTTTTGGGCGACAGGGAGATGATGATCTATTGCCTCGAGATATTGCTGCGCATGTCCGGCGAGAAACGCCTGAAGGCATACGTCAGCCCGTATCGAAGCCAATATGTGGAAATCAAGATTCCATTCCGCAATCTCTGCATGACCGACGACGCGGTGGCAGAGATGTTTGTGCCTGTGTCGAAGAACAACATCCCATATCTTATTTGCCGCCAGATAATACGCGACATGGGGGCATACACACATGCTCGCGAATGCGGCATTATGGCATCGAGGGACTCCGAAGGCAGGGTTGTCGTAACAATGATACTTGCAAGTGAACAAACAAAAGACAAAAACATATGAAACCATTTAAGATTATAATAGTTGAGGACGTTCTCCTTGAGTTGAAAGGGACAGAGGGAATCATCAAGAACGATATCCCTGAGGCGGAAATCATTGGCACTGCCGACAGCGAGGTGGCTTACTGGAAACTAATGAAGCAGCAGCTTCCAGACCTTGTGCTTCTCGACTTGGGTCTTGGCGGCTTCACCACTGTCGGCGTGGAGATATGCCGGCAGACGAAGGAGCAATACCCAAAGATAAAAATACTGATATTCACGGGCGAGATACTCAACGAGAAACTATGGGTCGATGTGCTCGATGCCGGTTGCGACGGCATCATACTGAAAGCCGGAGAATTGCTGACGCGTGGCGACATAGCAAGTGTCATGGACGGCAAGCGAATGGTTTTCAATCAGCCGATACTCGAAAAGATTGTCGACCGCTTCCGCCAAAGCGTAGGCAGCCAGCTGATGCAGCAGGAGTCGATGGTCAACTACGAGATTGACGAGTACGACGAGCGTTTCCTGCGACATCTTGCACTGGGATACACAAAGGAGCAGATTACCAACCTGCGTGGCATGCCCTTTGGCGTGAAAAGCCTTGAGAAGCGGCAGAACGAACTTGTAGGCAAACTCTTCCCAAACGGCAATGGCGGTGTCAGTGTCAATGCAACGCGCCTTGTTGTCAAAGCCTGCGAACTGAGAATTATCGACATCGACCATCTCGTGCCCGACGAGGAGTAGTCTGACAGACGATATACATACAGCAAAGAATGAAAGTAAAGACAAAAATATTGCCCAGACTGATGGTGGCAGTGATAATTGTCAACATTGCCGTCGTCATGCTTTCGTGGCTCGTAACTGCCATCATGCCCGACTGTGGCTTGCGTTCGCTGCTCAGTGCAGAGGGTGTCAGGTGGACGGTGGGCTATTTCGCTGACCATCAGCAGACGCCCCTCCTCATCTGGATGCTGCTTCTTGCCATAGCCTTCGGCACACTGTCGAAAAGCGGGCTGTATGATGTGCTGAAGCAACTGTTGCTGCGCAGGGTTAGCAGGCATGAGCTGCGATACAGGCAGCGGTTTGCCCTGCAGATGGCTGTGCTCATGTTTGTGCTGCTCGTGGCTGTCGTAGTGCTTATGACGTGTGTCTCTCAGGCTGCGCTGATGAGCATTACAGGAAGCCTTGCCAACGGCGTATTCCCTAAAAGCGTAGTCCCTCTGGTGGCTTTTGCGGTCAGTCTCGTGTCTGTGGTCTACGGCTATTTCAGCGGCACGTTGTCCAGTCTTGATGCCGTATTCCAGTCGCTTCATTATGGGATTCGCGTCGCTGCGCCGTATCTGCTGCTCTATGTCATGACGGCATCGCTTGTCAGCAGTCTGTTCTTTGTTTTCGGCTGATGTATGTAAACAAAACAAATGAGCCTGTTGCCGTCGTGCAGCAGGCTCATTTGCTATATGTATTCTTGATGTTGTCCTGTGTCGCTCAGTCTTAGTAAGCGCGTGCTATGATGACGCGGCACTTGGCAGGCTTGCCGCTGACCATGTCTACGCCCTCCGTCTGCTCAAATCCGTAAGGCACACAGCGTATTGTTGCCTGCGTCTCTTCCTTAATCTTTGCCTCCGTTTCTTCCGTTCCGTCCCAGTGGCAGAGGAAGAATCCGCCGTCCTTGATGCGCTCCTTGAACTCGTCGTAGTTGTCGCATTCGTATATGTGCTGGTTGCGGTAGTCGAGAGCCTTCTTGTAGATGTTGGTCTGCATGTCCTCGAGCAGGTTCTTCACGTGTTCCACTATGCCGTCGAAAGGCAGTGTCTCTTTCTCGAGAGTATCGCGGCGCATGACTTCTATGGTGCCGTTTTCAAGGTCGTTTCCGCCCATGACAAGACGCACTGGCACGCCCTTCAGTTCATATTCGGCAAACTTAAATCCAGGTCGCTTGTTGTCGCTGTCGTCGTATTTCACGCTTATTCCGGCTTTCTTCATTTCGTCTATCGCAGGCATCAGCCTGTCTGTTATGGCTTGCAGCTGCTCCGGCTTTTTTGCTATCGGCACGATGACAACCTGTATAGGTGCCAGTCTTGGAGGCAGCACGAGTCCGTTGTCGTCGGAGTGGGTCATGATAAGGGCACCCACAAGACGTGTAGACACTCCCCACGATGTAGCCCAGACGTATTCGGGCTTGTTTTCCTTGTTCAGATAAGTTACGTCGAAAGCCTTGGCAAAGTTCTGTCCCAAGAAGTGGCTCGTTCCGCTTTGCAGAGCCTTTCCGTCCTGCATCATTGCCTCAATGGTGTAGGTGTCGAGCGCACCGGCAAAGCGTTCCGTTTCGCTCTTTACGCCCTGTATGACAGGCACAGCCATCCATTGCTCGGCAAAGTCGGCATATACCTTCAGCATGCGCTTTGCTTCTTCCTCTGCCTCCTCGCGTGTGGCGTGTGCCGTGTGTCCTTCCTGCCAGAGAAACTCGCTCGTGCGCAGGAACGGACGTGTGCGCATCTCCCATCGCATGACGTTGCACCACTGGTTGCACATCACGGGCAGGTCGCGGTACGACTGTATCCAGTTCTTGTAAGTGTTCCATATAATCGTCTCGCTCGTAGGTCTTATTATCAGTTCCTCCTCGAGTTTGGCTGCCGGGTCTACCTCTACGCCGCTCTTGTCCTCCTTGGCACGCAGACGGTAGTGTGTAACTACGGCACACTCTTTGGCAAATCCTTCCACGTGTTCAGCCTCTCTCGACAGAAAAGACTTTGGTATCAGCAGGGGAAAATATGCATTGACTGCGCCTGTTTCCTTAAACATGAGGTCAAGCTGATGCTGCATCTTCTCCCATATAGCGTAGCCGTAAGGCTTGATAACCATACATCCCCTGACTGCCGACTGCTCTGCCAAGTCAGCCTTCACTACTAAATCATTGTACCATTGGCTGTAGTTCTCAGCCCTTTTGGTAAGCTCTTTCAGTTCTTTTGCCATTTCTATATATATGTGTGTTATTATTTCTGCCTGCAAAAGTAGTAAAAAAAGATGATATAAAACTAAGTTTTCCGTAGAATAAGTAACTTTTCTTGGGATTTTCCTTTAATAACACGTGCAACAAGACCTTCTCAGATTATTATAGAAACAACAGATTCTCTATACATTCTATATGCTCCAGATATTCTATATCTTCTATTTCCTCTATATCTTCTATTTCCTCCGTCACCCCTACAAAAACCGTGCCAAAGTGTTCGCGCCTTCCGTTGCGACCCCGAAAATTATGAAAACTTTTGACAGACAAAAACTCTCCAAATAGAAAATTTTTAGCCCCTGAAACTGCAAAAATCTGTTAATTTCCTGACCAGACACAACTGTTAAAATTGTCAAAGAGTATCTTTGACGCGCCTAAATCGTCTTTTTTGCCCTGCTAAACACAGTGCCCGACACCCCCAAACACTATGTCTGACCTTCTCAAACACACTGTTTGACAATCTCAAACATACTCTTTGACAATTTTAACACTTCTCTTTCACCCTCAAAACCGCCACTCCCCGTGCTATCATTCTGACCCTCAGACAATTACAACAACATTCAAAATACTCGCATATTTTGCCCCTCAGATTTCAGAAACGACTTTCGCGGGCACTCACGCGACAGTAAACGAGCGCGAAATTGATTAGTCTTTTCCCTCGTGCGGACACATCACGAAGGTAAGGTTAGTTAGTATTAACTTACTTTTGTTTACATTTTGAAAATCAGTCTTTCAGACAACCCAATGGGATAATCTTCACTCCATCCGGACGCGTATATGCCATCCGACCACCAGTAAGTATTATCAAAAGGTCTGGTTCGCGAATGGGCATCTGCTTCTCTTTCTCATTGTGCTCACTGATAAGCCTCTTCAGTTCCAAGAGGTGGCTTGCTCCCTCCTCTATCTCGTTGCTGCCTAATTTACACTCTACCAAAGCATAGCGTCCATCTTCAAGGTGCAATACGAAATCTGCCTCCAAACCATATCGGTCGTGGTAATAAGACACATGGCTATACAGTCCTTGTGTATAGGCTTTCATGTCGCGTACACACATCTGCTCAAAGATAAATCCGAATGTTTTCAGCTGCGTCGTCAGTGCCTCTGGTGTCAGTCCGAGAAGTGCTACGGCTATTGAAGGGTCGCAGAATCCACGTTTAGGCGAACTTCTGATAACTGTTTTACTGCGTATTGCCGGACACCAGGCGTCTGTATCCTGGATGACAAACAAACGTTCAAGCGCGTTCACATAATCGTTAAATGTGTCAATGCTGCATTCTATTTCTTCAGATGACACCACATCGGTAAGCATGGTGGTCTTTTTTGCAAGTGAAGAAATGTTGCGTGCATACGACCGCAATATCATTGTAGCAAGTTTTTCGTTCCGTCGTTTACCGTCTATTCTGGATATATCCTCGCTACAAACTGTGCGGACATAGTTACGGGCTATCAGCAACTTTGCTTTTTCCGAACGTGCCATGAGTGTGCCTGGCCACCCTCCACGACAAGCAGCAAAAATCAAGTCTTCGATAGTCAACCTTGACTGACACCCGTCTATGTCGTAATTGGGATTGTCGAACAACTCCAACAGAGAAACCTCACCTGTTGACTCCTTAGATTCCCAAAGGCTCATGGGCAGCATGTTCATTTTGGCAATGCGGCCATTTCCAGAATGATGTATTTGCGACTTGTCAACGGCATTAGAGCCCGTGAGGATGAACTGTCCAGGCTCACCACGCTTGTCAACCATCGTGCGGACAGCATCCCAAATAACAGGGGCTTCCTGCCATTCATCTATCAGTCTTGGAGTCTCGCCACGAAGCAACAAGGAGGGTTTTGACATTGCCGTAGCCAAGTATTCCTCGCGCATGTCTGTGTCCTGCATCCAGAGGGCACTTTTAGCAGCTTGCTCGGCTGTAGTCGTTTTGCCACACCACTTTGGACCCTCTATCAACACTGCTCCAAATGCATCAAGCAAATCCTGAAGCATTATGTCTGATGTTCTGCTAAGATATTCCATGTTTTCGTCCTTTTAATTTGGTTGCAAAGATAGTGCAATTACTTGAAACATACAAGAAATTATTAGTTTTTGAGGCTTTTCATTCGGTGTTTTTGAGGTTTTTCTTTCAGTGTTTTTGAAATTATGTGCCCTTACAAATAAAGTATAAGAAAAGTCCCATTAGCAACAGGCTTGACGAATGACAAAGCCAATCTTTGCATTAAGGATAAACCTTAACCTGACGCTTTGCGCGAAAATTCCTGTTATCGTTAATGTTGTCGTTCCCGTTTTCATTTACATCTGTTAACAATCCTGCGGCGTTCCGAAATCAACCCCGAAACCTCGAATCTTCCTTTATAAACCCTAAAACATTGCGTAACAACGTAAGTGTTACGCAATGTTAACAAAAAAAAAAAAAAGCTTAATTCTTGCAGGTGTGGAACGCTCTCCATACCTTTGCAACCATGTAAATGTAATGTAAATGATGCACTGGAAAAAGGTAGAGTCAGATAAAAGGTAAGTCTGCAAAGTACTGAAGTTTTATTATACACTTTTCATTAATACATAGCACTGACCTCTTTCATAGAGAGCGCAACACGCCTCGCCGAGACGCGACAACGCCCCCATAGAGCCAATTGTCTCAGCCGGCAGGCACTGCGGAGGAAGACAATGGCACACGGGAGGCTGCATCGCCTGCCTTATGTCCGTCTGATGACGGAGGTGGTGAGCATAGCCGGAGGCGAGATGCTGGCATGTGTGCCGGCATAAATGAACTGTAAAAAGTAACACAAACATATATAATATTAAGTAAAAAATGAAATAGTTATGAAGATTATCAAACTATGTTGGCAGCATTCTGTTCGCATGATGCTTGCTGCCGTCGCAATTTTCCTGTCCCTGCACGCCCATGCCCAGCAAAAACAGGGCTATGCCGTCCTGTCGTCTGACGGAAAGACACTGACGTTCAAGTACGGCACGCCGTCGGGAACGGTGAACAGCGATTATTATAATACGGACGACACGCGCAGTAAGGGGTATTATGTCTGGGGTAATTATAGAAAGAATGCTCAAATTACTACTGTCGTATTCGAGCCTTCTTTTAGTTCTGCACGCCCGGTCACCTGCCAATATTGGTTCTATAGAATGATAAATCTGACCTCTATTACTGGTATTGAATATCTGAATACTTCAGAGGTTACCAACATGAATTCCATGTTCTCCGATTGCAGTTCATTGACATCTCTTGACGTAACTAATTTTGATACGAGTAAGGTTACAAGCATGATGGAAATGTTCTCCGATTGCAGTTCATTGACATCTCTTGACGTAACTAATTTCAATACGAGTAAGGTTGTAGACATGAGCTTCATGTTCTGGAGTTGCAGTTCATTGACTTCCCTTGACGTAACTAATTTTGATACAAGTAATGTTACAGACATGTCTCACATGTTCTATGGCTGCAGGTCATTGACTTCCCTTGATGTAACTAAATTCAATACGAGTAATGTTACGGACATGTGCGGCATGTTCTGGAGTTGCAGTTCATTGACATCTCTTGACTTAACTAAATTCAATACGAGTAATGTTACAGACATGTCTTACATGTTCACTTATTGCAGTTCATTGACTTCTCTTGACGTAACTAAATTCAATACAAGTAATGTTACAGAAATGAAGTGCATGTTCGATTATTGCAGGTCATTGACATCTCTTGACGTAACTAAATTTGATACGAGTAATGTTACAAACATGCGCTGCATGTTCCAAGGCTGCAGTTCATTGAAATCTCTTGACGTAACTAAATTCAATACGAGTAATGTTACAAACATGTATGCCATGTTCTCGGATTGCAATTTTTTGATTTCTCTTGATCTCAGAAATTTCAATACGAGTAAGGCTACCAATATGAGTAGTATGTTTTTTAATTGCTTTAATTTAAAGTGTGTTGTTTTTGGTAAAGAATTCAGCATGGAATCAATATCCAATTTAAGCAATATAAATAATTTATTTTACGGTTGTAGGGTCCTTCGCTATGTTGATTTCTATCTCAGTGATGATACCGATGCCATTAACTCTACAAATGTTAAATATCTGTTTCCTCGTGATGAGGATATATATACAGCTGTCGTCTATCTGCCTCATGGCAGCCAGGCGATAACCGACAGGCAGAACTTTGTCTATTCTTATAACGGCGACGCTAACGACCTGCGCTGTCCTAAGTACTACTCCAAAGACAAGGTGGACATAGAGTTTCCGCGCGAGTTCAGGACAAATGAGGCAGTCTACGACCGCATAGCCACTATGGGCGGCAAGGTGTATGGCTCGGTAACACTGCCGTTCGCCTTCACGTCGAACTCCGACATCCAGGCGTACGCCCTCACCAAGCAAGTCAAGCAGAACGGGAAAGTTACTGGTCTGACATTCACCAACGTTTCGACCGTTGCCCGACACACTCCCTTCGCCTTCAAGCGTCTCGGTAAGGCTGAGTTCGTGATGAAGGACAACAGCGGCAACTTCGGCATCACCGTCTATCCCACGCGCAGCACGAGCGCTGCGGAGAAGACATGGACAGTGGCAGGAGGAGCACCGGAAGAGACGGCAGGCACGCCATACGATGGCACGACCGGACTGTCGAACTGGAAGACCAAAGGCTACTATGTGAAGGAGACGAAGACTGACTACGACGGCATGTATTTCATTCAGGACAACTATTTCAAGCGTGCAGTGGGTCCGCTCAACCTCGTAGACCACCGTGCACTGTTCTACCCGACAGGCGCGGCAGGCGCAGCAAGCGTCTTTACCCTCTCATTCGAGGAGGATGACATCGCAACAGCCATCGAGGAAGCCGAGACGGAGCAGACGCTGAGCGAGGCGACGGAAATATACGACGCATCGGGCTGCCGCCTTGAGGAGGCCCGCAAGGGACTGAACATCATCCGCATGAGCGACGGAACTATAAAGAAAGTAGTTATTAAATAAAAAAGTAATAATGGGAAAGAAGAAATACGAGACTCCAGTGACGGAGATTGTAAATATAGGTGCAGAGTCAGAACTGCTTGACTGGATAATTACTTCAATCAGAGACGGTCAGGGCGACGTAGATGCCCAAGAGGGTTTCTTCGAAGAAGAGGAGGAGGACTGGATCAACGACTTCAGCTACGAGTATTAATGATATGTATATGGCGCAATGTCTGGACACTCCTGTCCGGACACTACGCCACAAGACAGAAAGGAAAAATAACAGAAACATTTACACACTTTAATTAAATATTTAGTTTCTAACAAACAAAACCTTTTACTTAGACTTCACTTTGCGGGGTGTGCTGCTGCAGGCTTCATAAAAATCGAAGTATATTTTTTTCATAAAAACATTGTCGAATAAATTATTCTTTGTATCTTTGCAGCCGTAGGGACGTTCACGTTGCCTGCGTTCGGAATAATGACGAACAATACACTTATACATTAATAATAAAAAGAGAAAATATGAAAAAGATGAAGTTTTTAGCACTTGCACTCAGTGCAATGTTAGTAGTTTCAGGTTGTGGTTCTCTTAACAACACAGCCAAAGGTGGTCTTCTCGGTGGCGGCGGTGGCGCTGTTCTCGGTGGAGTGATAGGCAATATCATCGGTAAGGATACAAAAGCAACAGCCATTGGTGCAGCCATCGGCGCAGCAGTAGGTACAGGCGCAGGTGTTCTTATTGGTAAACACATGGACAAGGTTGCTGAAAAGGCACGCCAGATAGAAAATGCACAGGTAGAGAAAATTACCGATGCAAACGGACTCGACGCAGTGAAAGTTTCTTTCGACTCAGGCATCCTCTTTGCTGTTAACAAGTCAGACCTGAACGCTGCATCACGTCAGTCGCTCACTGAATTTGCCCAGATAATGAAGTCGGACAAGCAGATACTGCTCGACATTCAGGGACATACCGACAGCAGCGGCAACGACCAGATAAACCTGCCACTGTCGCAGAAGCGTGCAGAAGCCGTGATGAACTTCCTCTCGCAGCAGGGTGTGCCTTACGGACAGTTCAAGAACGTTGTAGGCTATGGCTCTGCTTATCCTATTGCTGACAACTCTACAGCAGCAGGCAAGGCACAGAACCGCCGCGTGGAACTCTACATGTATGCAAGCGAAGACATGATCAACTCTGCAAATGCAGGAACACTGAAGTAAAAGATATTAGAAAAGATCTCTTAATATGAGTGGAACGGTGAAAAAGCAATAGTGCTCTTTCGTTGTTCCACTCTTTGTTGAAACTTGCCGACAAGTCGACAGCCAAGCAACAATAGCCAGAAAAAACACATTGACATGAAAATAGTCCGTCGCATAGTAAAGTGGGTACTGATATTATTCTTCTCGTCGACGATACTTGCAGTCGTGATGTATCGCTTCTTGCCCGTGTATGTAACGCCGCTGATGCTGATAAGACTAGTAGAGCAGGTGGCAGAAGGCAAGAGCATGGCAATGCATCACGAGTGGAAGCCGATAGACAAGATATCGCCACACCTGCCCGTAGCAGTCATGGCAAGCGAAGACCAGCGCTTCCTGCTGCATCATGGATTCGACATCGACGCCATCTCGAAAGCCGTAGAACACAACCGCAAGGGCGGAAAGCAGCACGGTGCCAGCACCATATCGCAGCAGACGGCAAAGAATGTGTTTCTGTGGCCAGGACGCTCGTGGACAAGAAAGGGCTTTGAGACATATTTCACGTTCCTGATAGAAATGTTCTGGAGCAAGCAGCGAATAATGGAAGTATATCTCAACTCAATAGAAATGGGCGACGGCATATATGGTGCAGAGGCTGTGGCAAAACATCACTTCGCAAAGACGGCAAGCGTGCTGACACGCTCGGAATGTGCCACGATAGCGGCAACGCTGCCCAACCCGATACGCTTCAACTCGTCCGCCCCGTCGCGGTACATCAGAAAGCGCTCGTCAAAAATAGAACACGAGATGCGTTTCATACCGTCGTTTCCGAAAGAGGGAGAGGACTACGACCCCAACACGACGTCGGGAGGCATATACCACAAAAAACGATAGGCAATAATTGCTGACGACACTGCAATATGGATTTTTTACAACAACTGAACGACAGCCAGCGCAATGCTGTGCTATACAACGAAGGAGCATCGCTCGTCATTGCCGGTGCAGGCTCCGGCAAGACACGCGTACTGACCTACAAGATAGCCTATCTGCTCAACAGCGGGATGAAGGCATGGCAGATACTGGCACTCACGTTTACCAACAAGGCTGCACGCGAGATGAAAAGCCGAATAGCAATGCTCGTCGGCGAGGAGAATGCGCGCTACCTGAACATGGGAACATTCCACAGCATCTTCGCACGCATACTGCGCAGGGAAGCCGAAGCAATAGGATTTACGCCGAATTTCACAATATATGACGAGACGGACTCGCGCTCGCTGATAAAAAATATCATAAAGCAGAACGACCTCGACGACAAGCAATACAAGCCATCGACCGTACACAACAGAATTTCGATGGCAAAGAACAGGCTCATAACGGCAGCCAACTATGCTGTAGACAAGTCGGCACTGATGCGCGACGAAGAGCAGCAAATGCCACATATATGGAAGATATACAGCATATATCAGGAACGACTGAGACAGGCAAACGCTATGGACTTCGACGACCTTCTGCTGAATACATACATCTTATTCAATAACGAACAGATAAAGGAAAGATATGCCGACAGATTTCAGTTCGTGCTTGTAGACGAGTATCAAGATACGAACTACGCACAGCAGGCTATTCTGTGGAAGCTCACAAGTCAGCGACAGCATATCTGCGTGGTAGGAGACGATGCTCAGAGTATTTATGCCTTTCGTGGAGCCAATATTGACAACATTCTGAATTTCAGGGAAATATACAAGGATGTAAAACTGTTTAAACTGGAGCAGAACTACCGTTCGACCCAGCGTATAGTACAGGCTGCAAACAGTCTGATAAAGAAAAACGAAAGACAGATACCAAAAGATATCTTCAGCAGGAACGATGAGGGCGACAATGTAGTGCTGAAGCATACATACAGCGACCGTGAGGAGGCTGCCGTAGTGTGCAAGGACATACAGAATATACGCAAGCGTGAGGGCATGGAATACAGCGACTTCGCCATACTATACCGCACCAATGCACAGAGCAGAACCTTCGAGGAGCAGATGAGAAAGCAAAACATACCTTATAGAATATATGGGGGAATGAGTTTCTATCAGCGCAAGGAGATAAAGGACATCATAGCATATATGCGTCTGGTCTGCAACATGGCAGACGAGGAGGCTTTCCGCAGAATAATAAACTATCCTACGCGCGGAATAGGAACCACGACTGTTGGCAAGATAACCGATGCTGCTCAGCAGAGCGGCAACAGCCTCTGGACTGTAATATCTGACATGACGCAATATCTCGGCAGTCTGAACAAGGGAACGCAGGCAAAGATTGCTGCTTTCAGGACAATGATAGAGAAGTTTGCAGACAAGGCAGAAACAACAAATGCCTACGTGCTCGGACAGCAAATAGTGAAAGAAAGCGGCATGCTTGCCGAAATATACAGCGACACCACGCCGGAAGGCGTTGCACGGCAGGAAAACCTGCAGGAGTTTCTAAGTGCACTTCAGGACTTTGTCGACTCGCGAATGGAGGAGGATAGGGGAAATGAAACCTACTTGTCAGACTATCTTCAGGAAGTGGCGCTGCTTACAGACTTGGACAGCGACGACAAGGAAACCGAAAACAGAGTAACGCTGATGACCATACACAGTGCAAAGGGACTGGAATTTCCTACTGTATTTATTGTTGGAATGGAAGAAAATATATTCCCTTCGCCTATGGCTTGCTCATCGAAAAGAGAGTTGGAAGAAGAACGCCGACTGCTGTATGTGGCAATAACGCGTGCTGAAAAACACTGCATACTGACCACTGCACAGAGCAGATACAGGTATGGCAACATGGAGTTTGACACACCGAGCCGTTTCCTCAACGACATAGATCCAAAGTTTATGACGGTTGTGGGTGGCTCTCCAACCGAAAAAACATCATTTGCCAATGGCGTGTTTGGTGGCAGCAGACCAAATTCCGGCAGCCATAGATTTCAGAATTCTCGCCCTGTTGCAAGTCAGTTTAAAGCTGACCCAATGCAGAAAATCACCTCTCCGAATAGAAACGAAAAAGGCATAGACCCGTTTTCGACCCGCTTCAAGCAGACATTACAGGCTGCAGGAGGAAACATGAAGAGAGTGTCGGAACTGATAAATAAAGGCAGCAATACAGCCAGTCAGTCGAAAAATACATCGACTGCTATGCAGAGACTTGCTGTAGGAATGTGCATAGAGCATGAACGCTTCGGAATAGGAACAGTGGAAAACATAGAAGGAACGGGCGAAAATACGAAGGCTACGGTTAGTTTCAAGAATGTAGGAGTAAAGCAGTTGCTTCTGAAATTTGCACGTTATAAAGTTATCGGATAGCAATGTGCAGAATGTAAATCTGCCAGATAAGACAGACAAAGAAATGTTTTTTTTGAAAAAACGCATGTTTTATTCATTTAAAACAAATAAATTTAGTATATTTGCAAAATCTAAATAAAAATGAAATACACATGAACGAAAAGCATGTTATGAACATGGCAGCCGACAATATACGAATATTGGCTGCGTCGATGGTTGAGAAAGCAAAATCCGGACATCCTGGCGGTGCGATGGGTGGTGCAGATTTCATCAACGTCTTATTCTCGGAATACTTAGTTTATGACCCTGACGATGCAGCATGGACTGGTCGCGACCGTTTCTATCTTGATCCGGGACACATGTCGCCGATGTTGTATTCTGCACTTGCACTGCAAGGTAGGTTTACTATAGAGGAACTAAAGCAGTTCCGCCAGTGGCAGTCTCCAACACCGGGACATCCAGAGCGCGACATCATGCGTGGCATAGAAAATACAAGTGGACCGCTGGGACAGGGACACACGTTTGCAGCAGGAGCTGCCGTAGCTGAGAAATTTCTCGAAGCAAGACTGGGCAAAGAGGTAATGAAGCATAAGATTTATGCCTATATCTCGGACGGAGGCATACAGGAAGAGATATCTCAGGGGGCAGGAAGGCTTGCCGGTTTGCTGAAATTATCAAACCTTATAATGTTCTACGACTCTAATGACATACAGCTTTCTACAGAGTGTTCTGCCGTAATGTGCGAAGACACAGCTGCAAAGTATAAAGCTTGGGGATGGAACGTACTAAGCTGCAACGGAAACGATGTAGACGATATACGCCGTGCTTTAGACTCTGCACTGACGGAAACAGAACGCCCGACACTCATCATAGGCAAGACTATCATGGCTAAGGGAGCACTGAAGGATGACGGAACAAGTTATGAACACAGCATAAAGACACATGGTGCTCCGCTTGGTGGAGATGCTTATGTGAACACAATAAAGAATCTTGGTGGCAATCCAGACAATCCTTTCGTTGTATTCGACGAGGTTAAGGATTTATATGCACGACGCCGTGAAGAACTGAAGACTATCGTGGCACAGCGCAGAAAAGAAGAAAAACAATGGGCTGAGGCTAATCCGGAAAAAGCAGAACTTATGAAGGAGTGGTTCTCTGGCAATGCTCCAAAAATAGATTGGAGCACTCTCGTGCAGAAACCAAACCAGGCTACACGTGCCGCTTCAGCTGCATGTCTCGGACTTCTTGCAGAACAGGTTGGTAATATGGTATGTTCTTCGGCAGACCTTTCTAATTCAGACAAGACAGACGGATTCCTGAAGAAAACACACGATATACAACCTGACGACTTCACGGGAGCATTCTTCCAGGCAGGCGTATCGGAACTGACAATGGCATGTATGTGTATAGGTATGTATCTGCATGGCGGCGTTATACCAGCATGCGGTACGTTCTTTGTATTCTCAGACTATATGAAACCAGCCGTGCGCATGGCTGCCCTTATGGAAGTGCCAATCAAGTTTGTATGGACACACGATGCGTTCCGTGTAGGCGAGGATGGACCGACGCATGAACCTGTAGAACAGGAAGCACAAATAAGACTGATGGAAAAACTGAAAAACCATCATGGCAAAGACAGTGTGCGTGTATTCCGTCCTGCTGATGTCAACGAAACAACCGTTTGTTGGCAGATGGCAATGGAAAACATGCAGACACCTACGGCACTTGTTCTGTCAAGACAGAATGTTAACAATCTTCCGGAAGGAACAGACTACGAGCAGGCACGACGTGGAGCGTATGTAGTTGCTGGAAGCGACGACAACTACGACATTATCTTGTTAGCAAGCGGTTCTGAAGTTTCTACACTTGTTGCTGGAGCAGAACTTTTGCGTAAGGACGGTATAAAGGTGCGTATTGTAAGCGTGCCATCAGAAGGATTGTTCCGCAATCAGCCGAAAGAATATCAGGAAGAAATATTGCCAAAGAATGCAAAGATTTTCGGTCTTACAGCAGGATTGCCTGTAACGCTTGAAGGTCTTGTAGGAAACAATGGCAAAGTGTTTGGACTGAACAGTTTTGGTTTCTCTGCGCCATATACAGTTTTGGACGAGAAACTGGGCTTCAATGCTGAGAATGTATACAATCAAGTTAAAGAATTCTTGAACTAATAACTTAAAAATACAAATATGGAAGTAAAGACAGTCGGATTGGCCTGCGACCATGCAGGATATCCATTAAAGAAATTTGTAGTAGAGTATCTTGAAAAGAAAGGATACGAGTATAAGGATTATGGCACATGGAGCGATCAGAGTGTAGACTATCCTGACTTTGCTCACGAACTGGCACAGGGTATAGAGAATGGTGATGTATATCCTGGAATAGCAATCTGTGGCAGTGGCGAAGGTATGGCGATATGTCTGAACAAGCATCAGGGGGTACGTGCAGGTTTGGCATGGTGTACGGAGATTGCACATCTCATCCGTCAGCACAACGATGCAAACGTGCTCGTAATGCCTGGACGTTTCATTGACAACAAGATGGCTGAGGCTATCATGGACGAATATTTCAAGACAACGTTTGAAGGTGCACGCCATCAGCGTCGTGTTGAAAAGATAGCTGTAAAATAATCGTTTTGCGCTATTTTGTTTGGTTTGCCTACGATGGCACCGATTATCATGGATGGCAGATACAGCCGCATGAAAATAGTGTACAAGCTGAACTGCAAAGGGCTCTTTCAATACTATTGAGAGAGCCTGTTGCGGTTGTTGGTGCCGGACGTACTGATACAGGAGTCCATGCACGCTCAATGGCAGCGCATTTCGATATAGGGAAAACAGTTGACTGTCAACAGTTAGCATATAAACTGAATAGATTGTTACCAAAAGATATTGTAGTCTACAAGGTTGAACAGGTTGACGGAGATATGCACGCTCGTTTCAGTGCAAAAAGCAGAACATATCATTATTATGTTCACACAAGAAAAAATCCATTCCTCAGAAACTACTCTTGTCAGTTGCATTACAATCTGGACTTTGAACTTATGAACAAGGCAGCGGAATTATTGCTCAGATATGATGATTTCGGTGCATTTTGCAAAAGTCATACTGATGTAAAGACAACCCTTTGTAATGTTACAGAAGCCAGATGGATAGAAATACAAGATAAAGAAGCTCATATTGACGGTGCAGACAGTTATGACACGGCATCGCAATGGTATTTCCGTATAACAGCCAATCGTTTTCTAAGAAATATGGTACGGGCGGTTGTAGGCACACTTATAGAAGTGGGTAGGGGACGAATGACACTCGAAGAATTCCAGAAAGTAATAGAAGGTAAAAGCAGGAGTGAAGCCGGAGAAAGCATGCCAGGACATGCGCTTTTCTTGGAAAAGGTAGTCTATTGACAATTTTATAAAACAGTATAAAAGTATTGCGTGCGTAGTAATTCGCAGCAAAATATTATAAATCTTATTAAAAAAACAAGGTTATTCTTTGTACTACAATTGCTTTTTGTTATATTTGTCAACTATTAATTATAATAAAAAATACAATGGCAAAACAGATAACAGATAAAGTAAGCTGGGTCGGTAAAGTAGACTGGGAACTGACTCGCTTTCATGGAGATGAGTATTCAACACATAGAGGCTCAAGTTACAATTCATATCTAATTCGCGATGAGAAGGTTGCGCTTATCGATACTGTATGGCTTCCTTACGACCGCGAGTTTGTTTCGCGTCTGAAACAGGAAATAAATCTCAATGATATAGATTATATCATAATGAACCACAACGAGATAGACCATAGTGGTGCATTGCCTGAACTTATGCGCGAGATACCAGATACTCCGATATATTGCACAAAGAAAGGAGAGGCAATTATCAGAGGACATTATCATCAGGACTGGAATTTCGTAAATGTCAAGACAGGCGACACTCTTTCGCTTGGCAAATCAACACTCACATTTGTAGAGATGACAATGCTACACTGGCCTGATTCTATGTTGACATATATGGATGGAGACAACATTTTGTTCTCAAATGATGCTTTTGGTCAACATTTTGCATCAGAGTCGCTGTATAACAATACTGTAAACCAGGCTGATTTGATGTATGAGGCAGAGAAATACTATGCAAACATACTGAATTTATACAGTCCGCTTGTTAAGAAAAAGATAGACCAGATACTCGCAATGAATCTACCTGTTGACATGATATGTCCGAGTCATGGAATTATCTGGAAAGAAAATCCGATGCAGATAGTTGAAAAATACATTCAGTGGTCTAATGCATATCAGGAGAATCAGATAACAATTGCATACGATACAATGTGGCAGTCAACAAGAAAGATGGCAGAAGCGATAGCCGAAGGTATCAGAAGTGTGGATAATGATGTTACACTGAAAATAGTTAATGTTGCACACGATGACAAGAACGACGTATTGACAGAGATGTTCCATTCTAAGGCAGTATTGATTGGCTCACCAACTATCAATTATGGAATATCATTTGCTATCAGCGGATTGTTGGAGATGATGAAAGGACTGAAAATGAGAAAAAAGAAAGCTGCAGCTTTTGGTTCTTACGGATGGAGCGGTGATGCAGTAAAGATTATCAATAATCTTCTGAAAGAGGGTGGCTTTGAACTTGTTGACGATGGATTGGCAAAGCTGTGGGTACCAGACGAGCAGACCATAGAGGAGTGTCGTGAATACGGCAGAAACTTTGCAAAGTCGCTGTAGATTTATCTAAAACTTCCAGCGAATCTGCATTTCCAAGTCGGTTTGATGCGAAGCATCTATTTGCTGCAGTCCGCTTGAGATGTGATCTCTATCAAAATAATTGTTATAAGACAATCGCGCAATGACCATAAGATTATCGGTTATTGCGCTTTTTATATGCGTTGAGATATGAATGCCATTACCGTGGAATGAATGGAATGACAACTGGTATAGCAATCCCGGCTCATAGCAGTAGAGACGTGATTGGTAGTCGTCAGTGTTAAAATAAGCGGCAGATAAAGACAGTTGTAGTTGTTTTATAATCTGCATAGACAGATGTTCGCTTATCATCCATCCTTTGCTTCTGTTCTTATAGTCGTTCATTGCCGCATCGAGTTGTGTTCGGGCAGAGAACTTCTCATACATAGCCGTTGCAGACAAACGTATACGATGTGTCCTGTCATCAACAAGGGCAGATTTACTTTTGTTGTTTTTCTCTTTGTCTCTAAGTGAGTAGCGCGCAAAAACAGTCCAGTTCTTTAAACGTAGTACGGCTTGAAGCATTGCATCGTAAGACATAGATGTGAAATCGGCTTGATATTTAGGCCATGCAAATCGAGCCACGTCAATATAACCATTTATATTAATAATAGGTATAGGGCGCCATTCTGCACCAACATAAAAACCACTCTCGTTTTGTACTCTGCCTCCGTCGCTGAAACTTTGTGCGTGAGTGGCAACATATTTATATCCATAAAAACGTTGTAGGGCAATAAGCGATAGGGCAGACGTGGCTTCAAAAGTAAGTCTGTTCACTGTCGCTATGCTTCCTGACGAGCCTGTCGCTGTTTCTCCCTGAATAGAAAAACGATAGTTGCGATAGCCATAGTCTATGCCAATGTTCCAGAACGACTTACCTTCTGGATACCACCTGCGGTATTTTTGTCTTGTGTCTGGTTGCAACGGCATAGAGTATTTGTTGTACAATGAAGTAAATCCAAACTGCCATCCATTGTTTTTATAAGTAATGTTGGCGCCAATCAATCCCTCTTTTGCATTGTGTCGCCTCTTTATCTCGCTTTCTGTACGATGATAGCCTGTAGTAAGTATCGTACGAATAGTATTTTCATTATCAGGCGTAAGTGTAGCATCAATATATCTATATGATGCAAATGCACTGACAGTCAGATTGTCAATAATCTCATAAGAGGCAGCAATTCCTTGAAGATAGTTCGATTCAGAGCGAGATGTGTGTTCTGTTATTGCATTCCTTCTGCGTCCGAGCGATGTCAATGACATCAGTTTGCCGAATGCAAGATTATTGTTTACTACCAGTCCCATGCCAAATGTCGTACGATATCTTCCTATGACAAGTTTCTTAAGTTTGCCGATATTAGATAAAGAAGCAAAGAAGGAATAATAGTCGTAACCTTTCTTGTTTGTCCCTGCAAAGAATGGTTCGCCGGCATCTTGTGCGCCAATCAGTCCTAATTTTATATTGTTTGAGTAATTGAAAACATATCTGAATGAATGTCTGTATGGGTAGCCAAGATATCCGCTTTTGTCGCCGTGTCGTTCATAGAAAGGAATTTTTGCAGTAACAGTAAGGTCGTGCTTACCCCATTTTGCTATGTCATTAAGTTTTGGGAAACCACTTTTCTGATGTTCTTCCGTAGTTACGAAACACTGTAGCAGTCTTCTCATGTCTCCGTCAATGCTCTCAATCATTGCCAACTCATTGGTAGAGCGCATAGGGCCATATTGATACACATACGCCAGTATATCTTCTATCTGCTCGTCGGATAGAAAATAAATTCTTTCTAAATCTTCCTTTGTTGCGCTGTTGAGGTCAATAGGATGTTGGGACAATTCATCCCATAATTCCGTATTATCTTCCCAAGCATCAGATTCTGCATCATCAATAGTCATGACAAGTGGAAGCAATACATGCCAGTCTGGTCTGTCCTGAGCAAAGCATGTTGTGCTTGCAGATAAAAATACTATGATTGCTACTATATAATTCAGGTAAGTATTATATTTATGAAACATGGCGGTGATAGTCTCAATATGTTTTCTTATTAGATGCGAAAGAATTATATCATAACATATTTTAAAATAAAGCCTGCTTTCATTATTCTGAAAACAGGCTTTAAATTTATGTGTCAGTGATAAAACAGATTATTCACCCTGTTCCATCTTAGCTTTCAGTTCGGCAAGAGCGTCGATGTCGCCAAGAGTTGTAGATGCAGCAACATTGTTTACAGTAGCTTCATCTTTCTTAGCTGCATGCTTGCGTGGAGCCTTCTTAGGTTCTTCCTTCTCCTCCTCGAATGTGCGGCTGTGAGAAAGGATAATGCGCTTTGTTTCCTTGACAAACTCGATAACCTTGAAGTCAAGTTCCTCTCCTGGCTGAGCCTGTGTGCCATCTTCCTTAACGAGGTGCTTTGGTGTAGCAAAACCTTCACCACCTTCATTCAGAGCGATAACGGCACCCTTGTCCATCATTTCGGTAATCTTACCTGTGTGAACAGAACCTGGAGTATAGATAGTCTCGTATGTATCCCATGGATTGTCTTCGAGCTGCTTGTGTCCGAGAGACAGACGACGGTTTTCCTTATCTATTTCAAGAACCACAACGTCGATTTCTGCGCCAACCTGTGTAAACTCAGATGGGTGCTTAACCTTCTTAGTCCAAGAAAGGTCGCTGATATGGATGAGTCCGTCAACACCTTCTTCAAGTTCCACAAAGATACCAAAGTTTGTGAAGTTGCGCACCTTTGCAGTGTGTTTGCTGCCAACAGGATATTTAACTTCTATAGTCTCCCATGGGTCTTCTTTCAGTTGCTTGATGCCGAGAGACATCTTGCGCTCTTCACGGTCGAGTGTAAGAACAACAGCCTCCACTTCGTCGCCAACGTGCATGAAGTCCTGGGCAGAACGCAGGTGCTGGCTCCAAGACATTTCGCTGACGTGGATAAGACCTTCAACGCCAGGAGCAATCTCTACGAATGCACCGTAGTCAGCAATGACAACAACCTTACCCTTAACGTGGTCGCCTACCTTGAGGTCTGCATCGATTGCATCCCATGGATGTGGAGTAAGCTGCTTCAGACCAAGAGCAATGCGCTTCTTCTCGTTGTCGAAGTCTAAGATAACTACGTTAATCTTCTGGTCGAGTTCTACAACCTCGTGTGGGTCGCTTACACGTCCCCATGAGAGGTCTGTTATATGAATGAGTCCGTCAACTCCGCCAAGGTCAACAAAGACACCGTATGAAGTGATGTTCTTAACAGTACCTTCGAGTATCTGACCTTTTTCGAGCTTAGAGATAATTTCTTTCTTCTGTGCTTCCAGTTCAGCCTCAATGAGAGCCTTGTGTGAAACAACAACATTGCGGAACTCCTGGTTAATCTTGACAACCTTGAATTCCATAGTTTTTCCAACGAATACATCGTAGTCGCGGATAGGATGAACGTCAATCTGGCTTCCTGGCAAGAATGCTTCGATACCGAATACATCAACAATCATACCACCCTTAGTGCGGCACTTGATGTAACCCTGAATGATTTCTTCATTGTCGAGGGCTGCATTAACGCGTTCCCAGCTCTTGCTGAGGCGTGCCTTGCGGTGAGACAGAAGAAGCTGACCTTTCTTGTCCTCCTGGTTCTCAACATATACTTCAACAACGTCGCCAATCTTCAAATCTGGATTGTAGCGGAATTCGCTTGCTGAAATAATACCATCGCTCTTGTAGCCGATGTTGACAACAACTTCTTTCTTGTCGATGGAAATAACTTTGCCTTCTACAACCTGATGCTCGCTAACCTTGTTGAGAGTCTCATCATAAGCCTTGCGAAGCTCGTCGGCAGAAGCACCTACGGCTGTACCATTCTCAAATTCTTCCCAGTTGAAGTCCTGTAATGGTTCTACGTTCTTAATGTTTGACATAAATTTAAATTAAAATTGTTATAAATAAAATTAGACTTTATATTGATATAAAACGGCTGCAAAGATACAAAAAATAATTGATACCACAATCTTTTTATGAAAAAATGTACTTCTATTTTAAATCGCGAACATAAATTCGCCACTTATACCAGTCGTAATCGTTTCAATACGGAGCCGCCAGCAATTTCAAAGATAACAAAGTGCGAGGTGTAGTGCAGGCAAGAAAGGCTGATGTGCCGAATGTTATTGTCGAAGAAAAATATATCAGTATGCTACTTGTTCGTTGGGGAAAAGACTAATCAATTTCGGGGTCGTTTACTGTCGCGTGAGTGCCCGCGAAAGTCGTTTTGGAAATCGCAGGGGCAAAATATGGCTGTATTTTGAAGGTTGTCGTAATTGCCTAAAGGTCAGAATGATAGCGTGAAGAGTGGCGGTTTTGAGGGCGAAAGAGAAGTGTTAAAATTGTCAAAGAGCATGTTTGAGATTGTCAAACACACTGTTTGAGGCGGTCAGACATAGTGTTTGGGGGTGTCGGGCATAGTGTTTTGCAGGGCAAAATAGACGAAATAGGCGAGTCAAAGGTACTCTTTGACAATTTTAACAGTTGTGTCTGACTTGGAAATTAACAGATTTTTGCAGTTTCAGGGGCTAAAAATTTTCTATTTGGAGAGTTTTTGTCTGTCAAAAGTTTTCATATTTTTCGGTGTCGCAACGGAAGGCGCGAACACTTTGGCACGGTTTTTGCAGGGAAAATCTAACGGGAAAGATAACGGGAACGGGAAAGACTAACTGGAACGATAACCTTAACGTGAACGGGGACGGGTATGAGTCTGCGCGAAGTCAGGCTTCGCTATTGCATTTCTTGCAGGATGCTTATGACGTATGATTATTTATTGATTGCTGTCAGCAGGTCGGCTACGACGTAGCTGCTTCCACCTATGAATATAAAGTCGTCGGCTGCTGCGTCGGCAATGGCAGCATTGTAGGCTTCTTCCACTTTGGCGAACTGCTTGCCCGAAAGATTATGCTTTGCTCCCTCGTCTGCTATCTTGCCGACAGGTATGGCTCTGTGTGTTGAGGCTTGAGTCCAATAGAATTCTGCGTCTTCGGGCAGCATTGCCATTACTTTCTCGAAGTCTTTGTCGTCTACCATTCCGAAAACGATACGGCAAACGTTGCATTCTTGCTGTCTTATTTGCTTGCTCAGTATTTGCCATCCGGCAACGTTGTGTCCTGTGTCGCAAATAGTTAGCGGTCTTGATTGAAGTTTTTGCCATCGTCCCATCAGTCCGGTTGTCTCGCAAACATTGGCAAAGCCGGTTCTCACGTCTTTTGCTTCAATGTGCAGACCTAAATCTTTTAGTACAGTTATTGCGGAAAGTATCGTTGCCGTGTTAAGCAGCTGACACTGCCCACCAAGTTCGCCGCAGATTTCCCCATAGTCGCTGGTGTCGTAGACAATCTGTCCGTCGTCGGTCTCAGTGTGCTGTTTTATCAGTTTATTGTCGGATGCGAAAAGTATTGGTGCAGACAATTCTTTCGCCTTTTTCTCAAATACAGGGCGGGTCTCGTCTGTATATTCGCCTATGACAACAGGTATGTTATGCTTTATTATGCCAGCTTTCTCAGAAGCAATCTTTGCCAGCGTGTCTCCAAGAAACTGCATGTGGTCGAACGAGATGTTTGTAATGACGGAGAGTAGGGGATTGATGATATTCGTACAGTCGAGCCTTCCGCCCAGTCCCACCTCCACAATCGCAATGTCAATGTTTTGCTCTGCGAAGTATTTGAAAGCCATTGCTGTGGTCAGTTCGAAGAAGGATGGATGCAGCGGCTCAAAGAAAGAGCGTTCCTGTTGTACGAAGTCGATGACATATTGCTCGGAAACAGGTTCTCCGTTTATTCTGATGCGCTCCCTGAAATCAATCAGGTGTGGCGACGTATATAAGCCTACGCGCAGTCCTGCCGCCTGTAGTATGGCTGCAAGCGTGTGTGAAACAGAGCCTTTGCCGTTAGTTCCGGCAACGTGTATGCACTTGTATCTGCGGTGCGGATTGCCGAAGTGGTTGTCAAGCTCAATGGTATTGTATAAGCCCTCCTTATATGCAGAAGCACCCACATGTTCGAACACGGGGGTGCTGTTATATAAGTATTCTGTTGTTTCTTTGTATGTCATCTTCCAAATGTAGAATATTCTGTAATATGTTTCCTAACTGAAATAATTGCGGAAACGCTCAAAAATGGACTGCTTCGTATTGTTGTCTCCTTTGAAATTGTCGCTGTCTTTCATCTTTTCAAGCATTTCTTTTTCGCTGCGCGACAGTTCCTTCGGCACATATACGCTTATGTTTATCAGCAAATCGCCCATTCCGCTTCCATATCCCTGTACGGCTGGCAGTCCCTTGCCTCTCAGACGCAATGTCTTTCCAGGCTGTGTGCCCGGCTCAATCTTAACGTGTGCCCGTGTTCCCTCTATCGTAGGAATGTCTACTGTTCCGCCAAGTGCGGCAGTAGGGAAATCGAGCAGCAGGTTGTAGATGACATTGTTTCCGTCGCGTACAAATGTGTCGTTGGGCTCTTCTTCTATGAACACCTGTATGTTTCCGGTTATTCCGTTGTGCTTGCCTGCATTTCCTTTTCCCGGTACGTTGACAACCATTCCGTTGGCAACACCAGCCGGTATCTTTATCTCTACTACTTCCTCTCCCTTCACGACACCTTCGCCATGACAGTGAGTACATTTGTTTTTAATAACCGTACCTTCTCCGCCACATGTCGGACAGGCACTCTGTGTCGTCATTATGCCAAACAGGCTTTTCTGCTGGCGTGTTACCACACCAGAGCCATGACATGTCGGGCATGTTTCCGTACCGCTGTTGCCTTCGGCTCCGCTGCCATGACAGTGAGAACATGTGATGTCTTTCTTGACTTTGAATTTCTTGGTTATTCCGGTGGCAATGTCTTGCAGCGAAAGTCTTACCTTCAGCCGCAGGTCGCTACCCCTGTATTGCTGTCTTTGTGCGTGTCCGCCAAATCCGCCTCCGAATCCGCCGAAACCACCGCCAAATCCTCCGCGTCCGCCAAAAACATCACCGAACATATCGAATATGTCATCCATCGAGAATCCGCCGCTGAATCCTCCGAAGCCGCCTCCCATGCCGGCAGGTCCGTCAAAGCCAAACTGATCGTATTGCTTACGTTTCTGTGGGTCGTGCAACACATCGTAAGCTTCAGCCGCTTCCTTGAATTTCTCTTCTGCTGTTTTGTCGCCGGGATTGCGGTCAGGATGATATTTTATGGCAATCTTTCGGTATGCCTTCTTTATTTCGTCTTCTGTCGCGTTTTTACCAACGCCCAGAACTTCATAGTAATCTCTCTTTGCCATAGTATTCGGTGTTCTATGTTCTATCGTTAAGAATTATGTTATTGTCCGACTGCAACCTTTGCATGTCGGATAACCTTATCGTTAAGAGTATAACCGGTTTGTACACAGTCTATCACTTTGCCTTTCTTGTCGTCTCCCATGCCTGGAACCATAGCTACGGCTTCGTGAAAGTCTGTGTCGAAATCTTTGTTGTCGGTTTCGATTTTCTTCACGCCTAAACCTTCAAGTGTTTTCATCAGTTTCTTGAAAATCAGGTCCATTCCTTCTTTCAGAGCATCTACGTCGTCGGTCTTCTCTGCATTAGCCATAGCCCGTTCCATGTCGTCTACGACAGGAAGAATGGCATCTACAGTCTTTTCGGCACCGTTGAGAATCAGTTCCGTCTTCTCCTTCAGTGTACGTTTGCGGTAATTTTCAAACTCTGCAACCTTTCTGAGATACTGATCTTTCAGTTCTGCCAGTTCTTCTTGCAGTTTCTCCATCGGATCTTTCTCTTCTTCGTCGCAGTTGTCATTAATGTCTGTAGAGTCTGACTCTTTGTCAGTTTCTTGCGCACTGTTGTCAGTGTTTACTTCGTTAGATGACTGTTTTTCATTGCCGTCTTCTATCTCTATTTCCTTTTCTATATCCTTTTCTTCCATAATTGTTTATTTAACTGTTCATAATAAAACACTGCAAAAAATGTGCCAAACGTGTTTAAAGCGAATACATTTTTGCTTTTTGTTCCTTTATGCTGTTGTCGAAGATATAGTCGTCGTAGGTCATCAGCTTGTCGATGGTGCCCTTTGGAGTCAGCTCTATGATGCGGTCAGCCACAGTGTTTATAAACTCGTGGTCGTGAGATGCAAAGAGAATGTTGCCCTTGAACGTTACAAGGTTGTTGTTGAAAGCCTGTATCGATTCCAAGTCGAGGTGGTTTGTAGGAGTGTCGAGAATGAGGCAGTTGGCGTTTTTCAGCTGCATGCGTGCAATCATGCATCGCATCTTCTCGCCTCCAGACAGTACGTTTACCTTTTTCTCTACTTCCTCCTGCTTGAACAGCATTCTGCCGAGATAACCCTTCATGGTTACTTCGTTGCCGACACCGTATTGCGACAGCCATTCCACGAGGTTCAGGTCGTTCTTGAAAAACTCTGTGTTGTCGAGTGGGAGATAGGCAGTTGTAATCGTTATACCCCATTTGTATGTACCTGCATCAGCCTGGCGATTGCCGTTGATAATCTCAAACAGTGCAGTCATGGCTTTCGGGTTGTGGCTCAGGAATACAGTTTTCTGTCCTTTTTCTATGTTGAATGACACATTGTCAAACAATACTGTTCCGTCAGCATCAACAGCCTTCAGACCTTCTACTTCAAGAATCTGGTTGCCTGGCTCACGTTCCATAGAGAAAATGATGCCCGGATATTTGCGGCTCGACGGCTTAATCTCCTCAACGTTCAGTTTGTCAAGCATTTTTTTGCGCGATGTTGTCTGTTTCGATTTAGCAACATTGGCAGAGAAACGGCGTATGAATTCCTCCAGCTGCTTGCGTTTCTCTTCGGCTTTCAGCCTTTGGTTCTGTGCCTGTCGGAGTGCCAGCTGAGAACTTTCATACCAGAAAGAGTAGTTTCCGGAGAATACGGTAACCTTACCGAAGTCTATATCTACGGTCTGTGTTGATACAGAGTCGAGGAAGTGTCGGTCGTGGCTGACAACAAGCACGCACTGCTCCAGGTTGCTCAGATAACTTTCCAACCACTGTACGGTGTCGAGGTCGAGGTCGTTGGTAGGCTCGTCGAGCAGCAGGTTGTCAGGATGTCCAAACAATGCTTTTGCAAGCATAACGCGAACTTTCTCGTTGTTCGACAGTTCTGACATGTTTTTATAGTGTGTGTCTTCCTTTACGCCAAGATTTTGCAGCAGCTGTGCAGCCTCGCTTTCAGCCTCCCAGCCGTTCATCTCTGCAAATTTCAGTTCAAGGTCAGCAGCTATGTTTCCATCCTCTTCAGTCATTTCGTCCTTTGCATACAGGGCTTCGCGCTTTTTCATGTTCTCCCAAAGAGGCTGATGTCCCATGAGCACGGTGTCCATAACCGAATATTCGTCGTATTTGAAGTGGTCCTGGTCGAGAACGGACAGGCGTTCGCCTGGACCCAATTCAACAGAACCTTTGTTTGGCTCAAGCTCTCCACTAATGGCTTTCAGCAGTGTAGACTTGCCCGCGCCGTTGGCACCAATAACGCCATAGATGTTACCATTTGTGAATTTTAAGTTTACGTCTTTGTACAATATTCGTTTTCCGAACTGAATAGCAAGATTTGTGAGTGTTATCATTGTTATACCTTATAATTATTTATGAGCGTGCAAAATTACGTAAAAAGGAGGAATTAAACAAAGAAAAGGTTCTTTTTCTTAGTTTCGTGCAGGCGTATATAGCTAAAAAATAGTGTGTTAAGAACATTTTAACATATTTACTGTAAGTACCCTCCGCTAATCTTTTACGTTAATTTATAACAAAAAACGCGGTTAAATTTGTAAAACTCACACATAATATATACTTTTGTGTTTGAAATATAAAAGATATAATAACTGAAACATATATTTAGAACATGAAGAGCAATTTAAACATTAAATCATTGGCAATCACAGCATTATTGTTTTTGTCGGTGTCAGTAATGGCTGTGCCTGCAAAGCGAGGCATGTGGCGAACGATAACATTGAAAAATGGCAAGCAGGTTAAAGTTGAACTTGTTGGCGATGAGCGTTTCCATTTCTACCGCGACTCATTGGGCAATGCCTATGTACAGAAGATTGACAATTCATACGTCAAGAAAAGTCAGCGACAACTGAAGAGGATGCAGAAGAAAGCGATGAAAAGATATGTCAACTTAAACGGTAGAAGAAGATAATCTTCCGCAGTAATATCATAGTCAGAATACACTAAGGGTGTTAAATCTGCTTTGACAAAGATTATTCATGACAAATTATAAGTTAAGACATAAAAAAGTGAAAAAATTATAACCGTTAAACTTAGTATTAAATTAATAATTATCATTATGAGGAAACTATTATTCTTATTTATTACAATGTTGCTTATGATAACGCCTTCTGTTATGGCGCAAGGCAACGGAAAACTATCGGAACACTTACAACGGATAGTTCGCAGTCAGAAGATTTCAAACAAAACAAAACAATTCAGCGAGAAGAAAATCCTCACGCTGATGACGGTGGCAGGCGAAAATATCCTCAGTACCTTGTCTGCCGACTATGGACTTGACGTTCAGGATAGTATTGGGCGTATTTACATTGTACGGATTCCTATTGCTGCACTACCGCAACTGTCTGTGGATGCGCGCGTTGATCGCATTGAAGCTGAACCGGTGGCAATGAATCATGCCATGGATGTTACACCACAACAAATCAATTCTTCCAATGTCTATATTGGAGATGGGCTACCACAGGCTTTCACAGGGAAAGACGTTATAGCAGGCGTGTTTGACAATGGTTTTGACTTCACCCATCCTGCTTTTTTGGATGCTGGCGGTCAGTCGCGTATGCGCTATTACTATGATTTCTACTATGATAACGGCGATGGCACACTGGGGCGTGGATGGAATTCAACAGAAGACATTATTGCGCTTGGAGGCACTCGTCATGAAGGTATTACACTTCATGGAACGCATGTACTGGGCATCATGGCAGGAAGTGCTGTCAATGGCAAGTATCAAGGTATGGCACCAGATGCAGACATCTATGCAGTACATTTCAACTCTATGGCTTCAGATTTCGACAATCCAGATGCTCCTACATCAGCCAATTCCATTCTCGGTTTCAAGTACATCTTTGATGAGGCAGCCCGCGCAGGAAAGCCCTGTGTCATCAATTTTAGCAGTGGCGAGAGTTTTACCCTCAGTCGACAGCGTATTCTGGAAAGCGAAGCTCTTGTGGGACTTACGGGGCCGGGGCGCATCATCGTAGTTTGTGCCGGCAACGATGGTACACGTTCGTCTTATATGGAAAAAAAGGAAACAGACTACAATGCCGGAGCCGGACTCGTCTATGGTGTAGGGGGAGGCAATATCATAGACATGGACATCATTACACCAGGCAACCAGCAGGTACGCTTCGACTTTCTCGGTATGCGCATGACAGGAACGAATATTGAGAAGACCATAATTTTCAATACAGATAGCGTAGATGCTCTCAATGACACCTGTCGTCTCAACACTACGACGAGTCTCAGTGACATAAGTATGAAGATATGGAAAAGCAATATACAAGACCCTCGCGGAACTGTATTCCATGTTAGGGCAGATATGTCATCGCCACTTTTCATGGTGTTATGCGGTGCTTTGTGCCTGCTTAGCAGCGATAATCCTGCATGGGTATATACTAATATAAAGTTCTCACCGCTCGTCAATGTTGATGGTGTAGAAGCCTATAGCAAGGCTGCCAAAGGTCATTCGCTATGGTGGCCAGGAACCCTTGACGGACTCATAACAGTAGGAGCTACGGGGTATAAATCGACATTTACCGATATCGACGGAAACGTCAATACTCAGGTTAGTGAGTTTGCAGCCGATCAGCCTGGATACATTGCCCATTTTTCGTCGCAGGGACCGACCTTTGACGAGCGTATAAAACCTGATGTCACGGCACCAGGAATGAGCATCAACGCTGCTTTTAACAGCTATGTTGAGATTACAGAAAGTCGTCGTAAGGAACTGACGGATCAAACCAACTACAACGGCAAGACTTATTACTACACTGCGCAGAGCGGTACATCTATGGCCACACCAGTCGTTGCTGGTACGATAGCACTATGGCTGCAGGCAAATCCCACACTTACCACCGAACAAATTAAAGATGTATTGGCGCATACTTGTACAAAGCCAGACCCAACGCTCGAGTATCCTAATAATATTTATGGTTATGGACAGATTGACGTATACAAAGGACTCCTTTATATTCTAGACTTACCTTCGAACATTCCCGAGCTAAGTACATACCAGCCCGCCAAGGTCAAATTCAACCTAAACGGAAGTATTCTCACTGCTGAGTTTGCAGACCGAGAGAACTCCGATGCCAAACTGGTTGTATACAGTCTCAATGGTAGCCCTGTGGCATCAGCCCATGATTACACTATCGATCTTTCCATGCTGCAAAAGGGTATTTATGCAGTGCAGTTGCAGACGAACAACCAGTCAACTAGCGGATCTACACTCATTCGTCTACAATAATCCATTGAAGATCAGGTAGATGATTCTGATAAGAAATATGAATAAATCGACATTGATTTTGTGCATGACAATGCTTTTTCAGAAATGATGTTCAAAAGATGTCTATAGGGTAGAAGGTTTGACATTTTTACCATCCTCAATAGAAAGTAATTTTAAATATCTTTTGACAATGAAATGACTCCCTAAGTTTATAGTGAACAAAGCATTTTCATGAATAATTAAATACAAATTCGGCAATAAATTTGACTTGTTGCCGAATTTGTATTTATACCCCAGTTCGTAATAAGAAAGTCGCATAAAAAGTTGGCAATCTTTAATAATTTTTTGTTCATCCAAAATTTTGAGTTAACTCCAAAATCTAAATGAAAAAATACTCTTATAAGTTTACCTTATCTACAAGAATATATAGATAATCTTTATTCTTCAAAATATCTATCATTTTGGGACGGAAATCATTGCCCCAATTACGCAATTGTTCTATGATGGGGATAAGGGTGCAGCCAAGTTCGGGAAGCGGCAACTTCATCTTGCTTTCGGGCAGGGGAGAAGAAAAGAACCTGCGGCACTCCTCCGCACTGATGGCTCGCTTCTCGGTACGGTCTGCATGTGGTATCTTCACCTTTACCCACGGATTGGTCTTCACTCTGATAAGCCCGGTGTCATAGTCGTTCAGTTCCTCGATGGCTGCGCGAAACACCTGCCTCATGCACACAGGGTACATTTCCTTTGCCCTGTTCGTCTTCTCCAAACTCTTTATCCACTTCGCCATGTTCGTTGAGGTCAGTTGCGAGAACTTCACTTTTGTGGTGCCGAAATAACGCTCCATGTGCTGGAGTGCCAACTCGTAGTTTTTAGCGTTCCTCGCCTGTCCGTTGTCGATGAGCCTGTCAATGTGCCGTCGCGCATAGTCAGAGAAGCACAAGTCTTTCTCACACTTTTGCAGGTAGTCCACAACCATTCGTGCAGCCCAGTTTCGAATGTCCGTCTTGTTCAACTTCGCATTATAGTCAAGAATGAGCGCAGTGCAGAACTGCATCACAACAGGGTCGGTGATTTCCTTACTCCTTGACAGTTCCCGCTTAGTCACCATCTTGTCCGTCTTGATGTACTGTGTCGTGCGGTTGTGCGTCACTCTGATATAGACAGGAAAGAACCCATCGTTGCGCATCTTCTGTACGCATGCTTTCAGTGTTGCCATAATCTGTGTTCCTATCGTTTATATGTAAAATTCTGCAAGTCATTGTTATCTCGGTCATTCTGAACTCTAAACACGCTCTAAACATGGGGTCTGAAATCTCGCAACTTTCTCTAAACATTTCCGTTCATTCTGCTCATTTTCCGTGTCGGAATGAACGAACCTCCATTTACGAAGTTAGGCGGAAGTCCCTTTGTTTTCGGGGCTTACCGCCTAACTCGCTTAGTTTCAAGTTCCGTCGCTTATTCCTCAACAGCTGCCTGTGCGGCAGCTAACGGATACTGATTATCAATGACTTACGAAAGGACTGGTCAACATTCCGAATGCAAATCATACACGTTCTGCACGTTTCTGACTCGTATTCTTCTGCAAAAATTGTCACTTACGTAATTAATTCTGTCTTCATCTAATCCAATCTTAATCTTTAGAGTTACTTTTCTATTTGGTCAACAATCTGGTCAACATCTTGACTGACCATTTTTACTATAGACGCATCACATACTTTTGATGGGAGATAATCTCCAAAAGCACATTCTGCAAACTTTGTTTGCAAAGTTAATGATTTCTTCTGACTTTACGTTCATTCTGCACGTTTTTCTTGCAGAACGTGTATGATTTTAATATATATTAAGGTGAAAACAACATCCTGTTACCAAATTTTGGTTTCGATTAAAAGAAAAATGGATGGAATTTAATGCCATAAGTTTAAGTTTAGAAATGCTTATATATATAATAAGGTATAGTAAACCTGAAGCAGATCATTGTAGGTTTAATCTTTAAGTTTAGAGGTTCATGTATATATACATGGGTAAACGTAAACATAAACTTTGCTGAATGAAATTACTTGATGTTTCCCAAAAAACAATTCTTTCTTTTTACTGAAGATGAACCGATTTATTCTCTCCCCTTCTCATTCCACTTTCCTTTTAACTGAAAAAACTGATCTCTTAATATCTGACGTTTCTGCTTTCGTGAGACGATGAAATTAGGTTGCAAAAAAGAGAGTCCATATAAGTGGACTCTAAATACATCATTTTACGTTGGCTATCCAATCTTTTCACAATTGAAATACCCGCTGTTCATGTTTTGAACATTCACTTCTATACCGTACTTATTCAGAAACAACTGTGCAAGCATTGGGCGTTCACGTGCAACCCCGATTGGAGGTATAGGTGAAACCGTACTTGTCTCGATGAACATACCTTTTTCAAGGCGTTGACGCTTGTCCTTACATGCGGCATTGCCGCTGTTCTTTACTACAATTCTCCAAAGTGCCATAATTACATAATTTTAAAAATAATGTGATACATGATGATGTTTTAATCGTAAAATACAGTTGTTACTCTCATGTCCTGCCCCAAATCTTCATCTGTATAGATATAGAACAAGTTAGAACCTGAGCAGCGTGAAACAATACATTCTATGATGCTCGCTTCCTCGACCCTGAAGGGATGAGCGGAAGACGTGCCTATGCAGACAACACAGTTCTTTAGTGTCGGTATGTTATAAGCCTCGTATTTTTCAATCAGTTCTTTCATCCATGCAACACGTTTCTGGCTGTCAAAAGCCATTGTTTTATACTCGTATGACTGCATGTGGTCACATAAAAGTAGCGGCTTTAAATCTTCAGTTTGAGCCATTGGCGATTTTAATATCGCCCTAATGACTTCACTGGTCACCCATATGCGGTTATAGTATTCTCTTCGTATGATATGGCGTGCATACCTACGCATAGATCTTTTCCGTATGCCAGCTTTAGCAAAGACCTTTCTGTGCGACTTGAACTCCATGCATTTACTACGTATCTTATTATGGAATGCTCGCACTTTCAAGTATTCCTTAATAGAAGGAACTTTACCACCTGCCGATTCTATGGCACGGATAACTTTCATAGCTCGTAGGCGCGTTATATCGTGGTCAAGCATGTCCTCAGCATAGTAGTCCAGGTTCTTGAACCGTTCATCTCGCTGTTCTTCTGTGAAGCCCAAAAACGATGTATGCCAAAGACAGCACATAGCAATCTCAGCTAATGATGCTTTAACATCTGGTTCTATTATAAGTTCCTTGGCAAGAGAATGCTCCCATAAGTCTCCTTCTAAAGGATGTGCGTCTAAGTGTGGTTCTGGCCAACTCTCGTCAAGCTCACCATTACTCACCACCGCCGTTGTCCTTTCTCCCAGTTCTGGTGTCAAATGGCGAAGGTAGTCATAGTGGATTTTATACAAAGCCAACGCATTCCAACCATGATACCGTTTTATGAACGGCACTATCTCGTCAAACGAGACCTGATGCAATAATTCTTTGTATGTCATATGTATTTAAGTATTGTTGAATAACTTGAGTCACTAACATATTCAATAATTGAAACAGACTCCAAATCCTCCTTGCCTGAATCATCAGAGTAGTAGCTTTCCCTATGAAGAACCTTTATTCTTTTCTTCAAGAATTCTCTATCTAAGTAACTCAAGCAGTCATCTGGCAATGCATTTTCGCTACCATCGATGCGAATACGGATTAGTTGTGATACTCCAATTATCCTTATATTATTCTCTTTCGCCATTTTGTCCAATGACATCCAAATTGCCCTAAGTTCTTCAGCGCGATTTATCCCATCGAGTGTTTGGGTGGAATACATTAATTCAACATAATCTATTATGATTACATTGAAATAGCGTTTCTTCATTGCAAGTTGAATATCCTCTAATGAAATATGAGGAATATCATTGAAATAGCATTTGACATTGCCATTCCCAACAGGATCCAAATGATTAATAATTACTCTAGAGTCGTATTCCAAACAGAAATATAGGGTTTTCTCTCCATGACGGCAAAACTGGTTTGCAATTTGGGTAGCAAACACTGTTTTACCCACTCCTGGTCCTGCTGCCAATATGGACAATTGCCCTTTGGGGAAAAACTCGTTGATAGTTTTGTAATCTAATCTTGTATAATCTGAAGACTCCATATCTGATTTTTTTATGATGTTACTTAATCCCAATAGTCACACTTACTCCAATCCAAATCATCGCCATACTCATTACTTTTATATGTGTGATAGTCTATCTCAGCATGTAGCTCGATATTAAAGTCTCTCACCCAAAGCAAGTCAAATATAGAAAAATCCAAATGCTCATATAGATTATGAAATGCATGTATCAGATGCATGTCCTTGGTCAATTCTCTATCCAATCCTTCATTCCAGTTGTCTGGTTCTTCCTGCAGATACAGCATCTCATTTTCAGACTGGATGTGAATAGGATTACCCCAATTCTCTATCTCGAAACTGCATGCGCCATCATCGTACAGGGGCATAAAGTCATCCATCGTTCCATTTAACATAGCCCACATCTTTTTGGCTCTGATAGTCTGGACTGGATGGATTTTAGAGTATTCATATCCAAGAAAGCATTTTCCTTTCACAACCATGTCGTTCTTAACGTCATTGCCCTTTAATGATTCGTAGAGCTTAATGGTTCTATTGCGCATGTCAATTAGTTGAAGTTTCAGGGCTTCATTGAATTGGCTTAACAACAGCTTATAATTTTCGTCCATGACAAAATAATCATGAAGAATATTTCTTCTAATTCCCAATAGACTCTTAATAGCAAATCCTTCGGAATCCCTAAATAATCTCCTTTTTTCTGTCTCGTATTGCAAGTTCAGAATTTCTATTTCTATTTCTTGCACAGCCTTCGTGTTAAAAATCTCTTGTACTGTCATAATAGGAATCATTAGGTGAAACAAAAACTATGATGGTTTTCTTATACTCCACGGCCTCTTGCTCTATAGAAAGCAGAGTATGTGACATATCATGTCCGTCGCCTGAGTACAACTTAGACAAGTTATTTATAAGGTACAGGTTGGAAAAGCAGTTTGTGAATGAAAGAATCTCGAATTCATCAAAGAAAACATAGTTGTACCAAAAGGAACCATTTGGAATAAAATCGTTCAATTCTTCAGGATACCAAAAGAAACCGTGATTATCGTATTCCGTCATTTCCTGCTCCAGCCAATTTTTTCTTTTTCGTCGGTGGCATTTTCTAAGTATTTCGTCTTTATCCGATCAATGACTGCATTCTGTATTTCCTTTTTGGGAATATCAGAATAGACCACAATAGGCAACCCTGATTCTACAGCAAATTCATATACGTACTGTTTAAGTTCGGTAGCTGGTTGTCCCGAACAAACAAACCATAATCCAGGTTTGTTCAACTTCTCATATTTCTCTACTTTTCCCATATTCAAAAGAATTATGGTGCAAAGAAAACAAAGACCTCCGCCAACTGGTGGCAGAGGTCTGAGAAAAAATCATTATCAATAGAATTTTTGTGATATATCTACTTGCTGAACTGCTTACAATACTAATGGATTTAGTCCGAATTATACTTCTCGATGACTTGTTTGAACTCTTCAGGATAATTGGCTTTCAAATAAGCCATTTGATAGGCCAGCCAAGTGTAGCAAACAGCATGGGATTTTTGGAAAGCGTACATACCTTTAGCCTCCATTTCATTCCAAACTTTTTCAAGGGCATTCTTTTTGTGTCCATTCTTTATACCACCTTCTATGAAACGGGGCTTCAAGACATAAAGCACATCCATCTTCCTTTTACCGAAGGCTTTTCTCAGCAAGTTGCTCTCACTTCTATCGAAGTTGGCTATCAAGCGCGAAAGCATCATGATTTGTTCCTGATAAACAATTATGCCATAAGTATTGTGAAGATACTTTTCCATACAAGGAATGATGTACTTTATTCCTTTCTTTGATTTTTTGTGCTTGATGAGCTTTGATATATCTTCCATTGGCCCTGGTCGATACATACAATTCAAGATTACCAAATCCTCGAAGCATGTGGGATGAAGTTCTCTTAAATATTTCTGCATCCCCTGGTAATTGAATTGGAAAACATCTTCGGTTTGACCAGTCTGAAACAGCTTCATGGTTTTCTCATCATCAATTGGAATCACATCAATATTGAAATTTTCGTCTTTCCGGGCCTTTATCAGCCGACAAATATCTCTCATTTGGGATAATGTCTTTAGCCCAAGGAAATCAAACTTTATGAGACCTGAAGATTCCACTCGCATTCCTTCATATTGGACACATCTCAATATCTCATCATTGCCATTGGAATCTTCTATACTTACTGTAGAAATGGGTGCCCAGTTTGTTATTGGATCATTAGCGACAATAAAGCCACAGGCATGAATACCCAGACCACGAATTTTTCGCTCCAATACGGCAGTATTATCAATTGCATTATTCAAAGGTTGTCCAGCTTTGCGAACTAACTTTTTCAGCTTTGGCTCATATTTTATAACGTCTTTTATGGAACGCCAAGAATAACCATAATGAGACGAAAGCACTTCATTTATAGCCATTGTCTCTGGAGTATGCAATTGGTTAACTCGTGCAATGGTGCTGAAAGCATTTGCTGTGGAGAATGTGCTAAACGACACAATATGAGCACAACATTCCTTGCCATATTTATCCTGAAGCCATTCAATAACACGATCTCGACCTTCATCATCGAAGTCAATGTCTATGTCTGGGAACATCGTTCCATCTACACTAAGGAAGCGTTCGAAAAGTAGGTCATGTTTCAACGGGTCAATCTTAGTAATACCCAAGCAATAACAAACAAGGCTTCCGGCAGCAGAACCTCGTCCTGGACCAATCCAAACACCAAGCTCAGATTGGGCGGTGTTAATTACATCTTGCAGAAAGAGGAAATAGCCAGAAGCCTCTCTTTGTTTGATAATTTGCAGTTCAAAAATAAGCCTGTCAGTCACATCTTCTGGAAGTATATCCCCATATATCTGTTTTGCTTTAGCAAAAGAAAGGTGTTCCAAATAGTTATCTTCATTGTCCTTTCTTTCATTACCGAATCTGTTAGGAATATCAATAGTGGGGACAATGGGAGCATGGTGTATATCATAGAACGCTATCTTGTCACATATCTCCATTGTACTGGCTATAGCTTCAGGAACATCCGAGAACAATTCACACATATATTTTCTGCTTGTCAACCAACGGAATTGAAGTATATCTGTTTTGGCGAACTCATCCATAGTCTTACCTGTTGCTACACATTGTTGGATATTGTATACTGCCAAATCTTCAGGAGCCACATAATGAACGTCATTTGTGGCTACAACTTTTATGCCATATTCCTTTGCTTTCTGAATTAGAACGGTATTAACCTTTTGCTGTTCAAGCATTAAATGACTTGGCGTGTTGCTCTTTAAGTCATAATCAGCGCAGCGGTGTAGTTCCAGATAATAATCCTCACCAAAAGTCTGCTGATACCATCTAATGGTTTCTTCCAGACCTTCTATGTCACCCTTGGAAATCTTAGTAAAGACCTCGCTGCCAGCACTACCTGATAGGACAATCAGACCTTCATGATATTTCTCCAAATCCACACGGTCTGTTCGAGGGCTTCCATAGAAACCATCAGTCCATGAATTGCTTACAATCTTAACGAGGTTCTTATAGCCTGTCAAGTTCTTGGCAAGAACAGTAAGATGGAACCCTTTCAAATCCTTATGACCACCTTTTTTGTCTTTAGATCCATTCTTGGCCACATACAGTTCACACCCGAAGATAGGCTTGAAAGGCTTCTTGCCCTTCTCCTGTCTTTCAATGTTAATGCGACTAACATAGTCGAAAAATTCCATGATACCAAACATATTGCCATTATCAGTAATAGCAATACCTGGCATTCTGTCTTTGATGGCTGCATCCACCAATTCCCTAATACTGGCGCATCCATCCATTATTGAGTAATGGGAATGGACATTCAAATGTACGAATCGATATGCTTTCATGTTTTATCACTATTATTATTTTTGCGCAAAGTAAATCTGAACTTACGCCAACTGATGGCAGAGGTCAAAGAAAAATGTTATATTTCTCTCTAATTATACAATTGGGTCTATACAAAAGTCTCTACGCTTGCAGGTCTTACAGAATTTTCCCATCCATACTTCATCGAACTGGTTCATTGCTTGTTCGACAATTTCTGTGTCATCTGTAAGGATGCCAGCTTCAAAGTTTCTTTTATTATCCGTCTTCATACCGATACCGGCACCAGTAAGGTTTGCACTACCGATATATACTTCTTCTCCGTCAAAGACAAGCATCTTGAAATGAACACGAGGACAGAGAACTCGCTCCAAGCGGTCATAGAGTACAGGGTACTTGTCAAAGTCCTCCCTGAAGTTTTGGCCTGGTTCTTTTGCATGAATAAGCCGTACCTCCACACCACGCCGGATGAGTTGGGCAATGAGAGCCAGAAATGGCTTCTTCTCATTACCCACCTCAACGTAAAGGTCTTTTATGTCGGCTGTACCAATCCAAAGCATGTGCTTCACGGATTGAACCCGTGAAAGCACTTCTTTGTAGTGGTCGGAGTCGGAGATGTAGGTGAGCATGATAATTAAAGACCATTACCAACTCCAAGAAAACCAGCATCTAAAAGCATAGAAGAAAAACTATTACCATCTATTAATTGGACATTCGTCTCTTTTGCCAAATTAATACAATCTTGAGTGAATGATTCAGATGAAGATATCACCCAATATATTTTAGAATATCCATCGTCTTGCCTATCGCCTTCTAGTTCTTTCAGATGAGATATTTGTTCGGTAGCCCAACGATTGGTTTCTCCACGATAATGTTTTACTTGAACATAATAAATTGTTTTCAATAGATCAAAAGTAGCTATAACATCTACATCCTCATAATCTACTTTACCCGATGGATTTTTAAGAGGAATGACAACAGAGCTTGCACCTACTCTCTCAAAATACCACTTAACCAAATTCTCAAACTTATCCGGATTCAACTTTTCTTGAATAATTGAACAAATATTGGGAACCACATCGTTGATTTCATTTCGAAAATGAATAGGTTTGTTATTACGGCAGTCCTCCAATGCCTTAAGAACATTTTTTTCTAGGTCGATTATACAGACATTTGTTTGTCTAACTTTTAATCTCGCTGTTAAAGCGCCATCTGCATAATCGTATCTTGATATATCTTTTTGAATCAGCCTGACACGTCTTGCAAAGCCAAGATCTATCTTGTTATTATTGGAGTCTATCAAATAGCCATCATTATCTCTTAGTATTTCATCTCCATTCCAATTCTTTATGACCACATCTCTTATATCCTTAACCATGATAGGCTTGTCATCCAGTAATTCGTATATAGAAAAAGCGCCATAAGTTGGAATTACGACCCAGTCGCCTGCTTTCATTTCCTTAATGAAGTTCCATAGTTGGTAACGTCCTCTTGAGAGTTCACCCCATTTTGCCTTAAACTGCTCTTCGATGAACTGCCAGCCGTTTTCTCCTCTGACTCCTTCTATAAAACCATCTTTTTCAAAGTCACTCCACCCATAGCTAAGATAATTGTTGTCAAGCAATGGGTACGAAATCTCCGCAATATGACTAATGCGGTGTATCCAATAATTTCTTTCCATAATTCTGAGTATTAAGTTAATTCATATCCATATTCTCGTAATCTTCTGCGTCATAGATATTATCAACTTCATCAAACAGTTCTTTAATGTCATTCACAACATCCTCTTCAGTTGAAAACATTTCGTTGTCAACATAAGTTTCAATGTCATCTTCAAGTTGATTTGCAATTCTCTCATAAAGGGCAGCCTTCTCTTCATTTGAAGGATACACACGTTCACTCTTTCTTTGGTATTTTTCAATAATACCTTGCAATTCTTCTTTGTTCATACTTTTATATCTGTTTAGTCCAACTTTTCAAATTCAAAATCATTCACTGAGCAGCCTGCTTTCTTGTAGTCAAACTGGTACATGCGCATATACTGCTCTTTAATCTCTACAGCTCCATTGTAGAATGGAGTGGCAGTGTGCGAACGTGTGGTCACGGTTATTGACATGTCTGGTGTCAACACCTGCCCATTAGAGCGCTTTACTCGTTTGGGCGTAATTCTAAATACATTACTCATGTTCAAATATTTTTAAGTTTATCTTTCAAATAAGTTATCCAGTTACCGTCATAGCCAATAGGATAGAAGGTACGTTCAAAAGGCTCTTTGTCCATGTCGTAAGTTATGACCTCTACTTTCTCTTTAAGAAGTTCATTCACCTTCTTATACGG
>Ga0256406_1000341_pt1 | contig 87639 bp, 81 predicted proteins | sample RumenRJG_03DNA_FD_185986 | JGI IMG/M metagenome (GOLD analysis project Ga0256406, IMG submission 185986) | Bovine rumen microbial communities from Lethbridge, Alberta, Canada - RJG_03 | ecosystem: Host-associated > Mammals > Digestive system > Stomach > Rumen | place: Canada: Alberta | collected...
CCGCAGGTTCTTCTCGCGACATGCATTTTCGTCTGATCGCGGTTTCCGCAGTTCGGGCACTCCCAGACAAGCTTGCCCGTCTCATCCTTGACGACCTTGATCTCGCCGTCATAGCCGCAGACATCGCAGTAATCACTCTTCGTGTTCAGCTCCGCGTAGATGATCGTGTTGTAAATGTGCTGCATCACGCGGACGACCGCCGGAATGTTGTTCTGCATGTTCGGAACCTCGACGTATGAAATCGCTCCGCCCGGGGAGAGCTTCTGGAACTCAGCCTCCTTCGTGAGCTTCGAGAACGCGTCGATGTGCTCCGTCACATGAATGTGGTAGCTGTTTGTGATGTAGTTCTTGTCCGTGACACCCGGAATCTTGCCGAAGCGGCGCTGCAGGCATTTCGCGAACTTGTAGGTCGTGCTCTCGAGCGGCGTGCCGTAGACGGAGTAATCAATGTTCTCCTCAGCCTTCCACTCGTTGCAGTGATCGACCATCATCTGCATGATCCGAAGGCCAAATGCCTTGCCCTCCTCACTTGTGTGAGAGACACCCTTCATGTAGTAGACGGCCTCCGCGAGACCCGCATATCCGAGACTGATCGTTGAGTAGCCGTCGTAGAGCAGGCGGTCGATCGGCTCACCCGGAGCGAGACGCGCGAGCGCGCCGTCCTGCCACAGAATCGGAGCGACGTCCGACGGCGTGCCGAGAAGTCTCTTGTGGCGGAGCTGAAGTGCCTCATGGCAGAGCTCCAGTCTGTCCTCCATGATCTTCCAGAAGAGCTTCTCATCCTTTCCGGAGGAGCATGCGGCATCGACAAGGTTCAGTGTGACCACGCCCTGGTTGAAGCGGCCGTAGTACTTGTGCTTGCCCGGGACATAGTCGCCCGCATTTGCGAGATTGCCCTTGCCCGCATCCGTGAAGCGGTCCGGTGTCAGGAAGGAGCGGCAGCCCATGCACGGATAGACATCGCCCTTCATTTCCAGCTCCTTCTTCTCGGAAATGTAATCCGGCACCATGCGCTTCGCCGTGCATTTTGCGGCAAGCTCCGTGAGGTAATAGTACTTTGTGCCCGGCTTGATGTTGTCGTCCTGCAGCACGTAAATGAGCTTCGGGAACGCCGGCGTGATGTACACGCCCTTCTTGTCCTTGACGCCGAGGATACGCTGGTTCAGCATGACCTCGATGATCATCGCGAGATCGTCTCTCGTCTGTCCCTCCGGGACCTCATGCAGGTACATGAAGACCGTGACGAACGGAGCCTGGCCGTTTGTCGACTGCAGGGTGATCAGCTGGTACTGGATCGTCTGGCAGCCGTTCTCGACCTCCTTGCGGACCTCCTCCTCGACCAGCTTGTCGAACTTTTCCTTCGGCGCGTTGATGCCGGTCTCCTCGAATTCCTTCTTGAGACGCTTCGCAATCTTCTTGCGGCTCACATCGACGAACGGAGCGAGGTGGGACAGCGTGATCGTCTGGCCGCCGTACTGGCTGGATGCCACCTGCGCGACGATCTGGGAAGCAACCGTACATGCCGTCGCAAAGCTCTTCGGCGTGTCGATGTGCGTACCGCTGATGCAGGTGCCGTTCTGCAGCATGTCGTTCAGGTTGACGAGGCAGCAGTTGTGCATGTGCTGCGCGTAGTAGTCCGCATCATGGAAATGAATGATGCCTTCCTTGTGAGCTGCGACAATCTTCTCGGGAAGAAGGTACTTGCTCGTGTAGTAGCGGCTCCACTCGCCGGCCATGTAATCGCGCTGAACAGACAGGACCGTCGGGTTCTTGTTGGAGTTCTCCTGCTTGACCTCCTCGTTGTCATGCTCGACAACGCCTCTGATCTTCTGGTCGACGTGGCTCATTTTCCGCATCTCATTGTGCTTGTAGCGGTAGGTGATATAGAGTCTCGCGACCTTCGGCTTGCCCGTGCCCATCAGAGCATCCTCGACCTTGTCCTGGATCTCCTCGACGGACAGGTCACGGTTTGCATTCTCGGCGTCCTTCTCGATGCCGTATGCAATCTCATCGATCTGCTCCGGCGTCAGACGCTCACTGATGATGCCTTCCTCCTGATTGGCGCGTTTGATCGCATCCGCGATCTTCGTTCGATCAAACGGAACCCGTTCTCCGGAGCGCTTCATAACACAGAGCTGCACGTCATCGACTTCATTGTTGCCGTCGAGCTGTTCGTTGTAGATGTACATTCCTTTCCTCCTGAATCCTGCCTGTATATCCTGTACCGGACGCCGGCTGTCCGGTTTCTGTCAATAACTCCGCCATGCCACAGGCCTTACGTGGCACAGTGAAAAAAATACTGCCCGCGCAGGCGTTCTTCTTCCTGCGGGACAGTACGTATTATAATCTACATCTGGTGGCTCAGTCAATAGATGGCAACAAGATATTGTGATGTATGCAATTTTAAAATCCGGGAATTATCCGGGCATAAAGAAAGCTCCGAACCGCCACATCTGACAATCCGGAACCCTCCCTCGAGCGCGAGACGGGGATCGAACCCGCGACCCCCACCTTGGCAAGGTGGTGCTCCACCGCTGAGCCACTCGCGCATTTCGTATTCAGTTGTCTCTCAACAACAAAAAAGATTATATCCCGGGAGCGGCGTCCTGTCAACAGGAAATTGCAAATTCTTCAGGTGGCGGGGCACACGCCATGAAACGTTTCGATGCAGTCGCGGCCATCAGCAGGTTGTCAGGCCCGTTCCGTCCTCCTCAGCTTCCCTTCGCCGCTGACACAGCGGCTCAGGGTGATCTTCGGACTCCTCCACTAAATGCCTTCCAACCTGCCTGATGCCGCGATCTGCCGCCAAGGTCTGATGGCGTGTGCAGCCAGCCTGATGAAATACTGCTGCAAAATCACAGGGCGGCAACAGACGCGCTCCCTCTGCCTGTAGCAATAAAAAAACAGCCAGGCAACAACCTGACTGTTTTAATCGAGCGCGAGACGGGGATCGAACCCGCGACCCCCACCTTGGCAAGGTGGTGCTCCACCGCTGAGCCACTCGCGCATGTCCTTTGGTGCTTGCCGCACCTGACGACAAAAGGAATTATACAGGAGCCGTCAGGCACTGTCAACACTTTTTCTCATATTTTTGCAATCAATTGACACAACTTTTTGTGTCCTTCATTTTCCCGGGATTCTCTGTCCCGTGGATGACGGCGCTCAGGACATAGTGGCTGCTGTTAAAGGACTTCTGCACGATGTTCTCGAGCCGGATGAGGTCCACCTCGAGCCACAACTCATCGGACACGATCGCGATGTGAGCAAACATGACGCCAAAATCGAATTCCTCCCACTTGCCTGGCTTGTCCATATTTGATTTTTTCGAGAAAATGTGAAGCCTGCTGCCGACCGATACGAATCTCCACGGCTGGCTGTTCATGTCAGACGGGGCGAGCCGCGCCGCCTCGACGACCTGCGTCATCCATTTCGGCGGTCTGTCACGGAACACGCACAGCTCTGACAGCTTCTTGCGATGGGCCTCATACTGCCGGCGGATCAGAGATTTCTCCGGGGTTCCGAAGGCCATGAGGATCACAAATTTCTTGTTGCCTCTCGCGAGCGGTGCATTTTTCAGCGAGCTCATTCCGAGGAAGCAGCTGCCGAGTCCCAGCGTCATCATATAGAGGCTCAGCTGCTCGCAGATGTAGCCGGCATTCATCTGATACCGGTCTCTGACCTCCGAGTAAAATGAGAGATAGTACGGGGCCTTCACGCCGAAGAACCCCTTCAGCTGGTGGCTCCTGTCTGTGTTGTCCGTGATGCCGATCTCCGTCCCGATGCCCGGAAACAGCGCCGGGATATCCTCATAAAAGGTTCCTATTTTCGTGAGCGTATCGCTGCTCACCGGCGTCCATTTGAATTTTCTGACCGACTGCCTCAGAAATATCGCTTCGTACTGGTCCATATCTTCTGTCATTCCCCGCAAATGAAAACTGCTCAAATCCTAATACTTTATATTATCGCAGGATAATCCCGAATTCAAGATAGACGAGCGGAGTCTGCCCGATACCGCCCTGATATTGCTGACCGCTCACCAAGGTCTGATGGCGTGTGAACCGTAACGACTGTGCTGCAGCCGCTCTCATTGCCAAAGCCGCCCGCATCGCTTACAATGGCAGTATCGCATTCATAAGGAGGAAATATTCATGCAAATTACGGTTCTCGATGTACTGATCATCGCATTTCTCGTCTTTTTCATCATCATGTATCTGACCGGCAACAGCGACAAGGTCACGGCCATCTTCGGAGGGAAACAGCAGCAGCATACAGAATCTCCGGAGCTTAAGAAGAAGCTCGACAACGCGTCGCTCTCGATCTGCGTCGTCATTCTCGCCATGGAGATCTGCTCGATTCTCTTTAACGCGCTCACCCTCGTCTGGCTCGCCGTCTCGATCGTCGCATTTATCGTCTATGTCACGTATCTGCACAAGATGTCGAAGAGCTGAAGGAAGTGCGGCGCACGCAGTGACGAAGCCGCTCAAAACATGCCGCTATTTTCATTCATAGGTTTGACATCAGCGCTGATACGACTATAATTTAACGTGATACATTATTATGGTAATTATTCAGCACCCCTTGGAAAACTTCTGAAATCCGTCCGGAGAGCCTGCTCACCAAACGATTTCAGATATTTTCCAAGAGGCAACGAGGAATGCGAAGCATTCCGAGTCTGGGATGCTGAATAAATGACAAACTTGTCGGAGGATGATTATCATGGAAAAACAGAATATCGACTGGGGCAGCCTCGGATTCGGTTACATGCCCACCAGCGCAAGCTATGTTTCCAATTATAAGAACGGCGCCTGGGATGACGGTGCGCTTACGTCTGATCACACAGTGACAATTTCAGAGTGCGCCGGCGTTCTTCAGTATTCACAGTCTGTTTTCGAGGGTCTCAAGGCCTATGAGACTGTTCAGGGCAAGATCGTCACGTTCCGTCCGGACCTGAATGCTGAGCGTATGTACAATTCCGCAAAGCGTCTTGAGATGCCTCCGTTCCCGAAGGACCGCTTTGTTGAGGCCGTAAAGGAAGTCGTAAAGGCCAATGATTCCTGGGTTCCGCCCTATGGCTCAGGCGCGACTCTCTACATCCGTCCGTATATGTTCGGCTCAAGCGCTGTCATCGGCGTCAAGCCGGCTGATGAATATCAGTTCCGCATTCTTACAACTCCGGTCGGCCCGTACTTCAAGGGCGGCGCAAAGCCGATCACAATCAAGATTGCGGACTACGACCGCGCTGCACCGCGTGGAACAGGCCACATCAAGGCTGGCCTCAACTACGCTATGTCCCTCCACGCAATTGTCGAAGCGCACAAGCAGGGCTTTGCCGAGAACCTGTACCCGGATTCAAAGACACTGACAAAGGTCGAGGAGACCGGCGGCGCGAACATCATTTTCATCAAGGGAAACAAGTTCGTCACTGTCAAGTCCCCGTCCATCCTTCCGTCTGTCACGAGACGTTCTCTCGAGTATGTCGCAGAGCATTATCTCGGCATGGAGGTTGAGGAGCGCGAGATTCCGCTCACAGAGCTTCCGGAATTCGATGAGTGCGGTCTCTGCGGAACAGCCGCTGTCATCAGCCCGGTCGGCTGCATCAACGACCACGGCAAGGAGATCAAGTTCCCGAGCGGCATGGAGAAGATGGGTCCGACGATCCAGAAGCTGTATGACACGCTGACAGGCATCCAGATGGGCCGCATCGAGGCTCCGGAGGGCTGGATCTGCGAGATCGAGTAAGCAATGAATGATTTGCCAAGCCGCAGGGTCTTCTTAAGAGGCCGGCGGCTCAGCATATACAAAAAGGGAGACGGCATTTGTGCTGTCTCCCTTTTATTGATTACTCTTCCGAATGCTGCGCCTGCGGGCGTTCATTCTCCCTTGAAGAGCTTGATCTTCTCCGCGGCCACGACCTTGACGGCGTGCACCTCGTACGGGACCATGTCGCTCATCATATGGACACCGTCGTTCACGGCCTGGATCGCGCCCTGGCAGCATGCGATATTGATGTCCGTGAAAATGTCGATCTTCGCGATGCCGCTTGTGATCGCGTGGCGGATGCTGTGGTCCGAGAGACCCGAGCCTCCGTGCAGGACCAGCGGCACATCGACAGCATCGGCGATCGCGCGGATTCTCGCGTAATCAACCTTCGGATAGACCTTGTACTCGCCGTGTGCGGTTCCGACGGAGATCGCCAGCGCGTCAATTCCCGTCTTCTTCACATACTCCGCAGCCTGCACCGGATCCGTGTACTCATTTTCCTTCGTGTCTGTCTCCGACGTGTCCGGCGTGTGCCCGAGCTCCGCCTCCACAGCAGCTCCGAACGCATGGGCCGTCTTGACCATTTCCGATACCTTTGCTGCATTATTTTCAAGAGAGTCGGTCGAGCAGTCGAGGTTCACCGATGTAAATCCGTACTTCAGCGCCTCGATGCACCGGTCGAAGGTCTTGCCGTGATCAAAATGAACAACGACCGGAACCTTTGCTTTCCTGGCCATCGGGATGATGAAGGAAGCGAACTCATCGAGCGGCAAAATTGAGAGCTGACTCTCCTCGATGCCGATGATCACCGGCGCGTCAGCCTCCTCCGCTGCCTCGATCACGCCGCGCGCCATTTCCAGATTAATCACGTTAAAATGTCCCACACAATACTTACCCTTCGCGGCGGGGACAAGCACGTCTTTCAGATTTGCAAGCATATGCTCTCTCCTTTCAGAATTTTCAGAACATTTCAAAACAAAATCAGGGGCTGTCGCGAATTCCTGCTCATCAGCCCCGCTTTCTGTCTATATTATAAACAGAAACCGGGACTAATTCAATCCGCAACAGCCCCTTTCGTCCGGTCAGAAATCAGTGATGGAAGAGACGAATCCCTGTAAATGCCATCGCCATGCCGTAGCGGTTGCAGCAGTCGATGACTGCGTCATCACGCACGGATCCGCCCGGCTCTGCGATATACTGAACGCCTGATTTGTGCGCTCTCTCGATGTTGTCCGAGAACGGGAAGAACGCGTCCGATCCGAGTGATACGCCGGTCTGGCGGTCCAGCCACGCGCGCTTCTCCTCCTTCGTGAAGACGTCCGGCTTTACCTTGAAAATGTTCTGCCAGACACCGTCGCGAAGCACATCCTCATACTCATCGCCGATGTAGACGTCGATCGCGTTGTCGCGGTCCGGGCGGTGAATGCCGTCGACGAACTGCAGGTCGAGGACCTTCGGGTTCTGGCGGAGCATCCAGTTGTCCGCCTTGCTGCCCGCGAGACGCACGCAGTGGACGCGGGACTGCTGGCCGGCACCGACGCCGATCGCCTGTCCGTCCTTGACGAAGCACACGGAGTTGGACTGTGTGTACTTCAGTGTGATCAGAGAAATAATAAGGTCTCTCTTCGCGCTCTCCGGGATGTCCTTATTTTCCGTGACGACATTGTCGAGGAGACTCTCATTTATGTCGAGGTCATTTCTGCCCTGCTCGAATGTGACGCCGAACACATCCTTGTGCTCGATCGGAGCCGGTCTGTAGTCCGGATCGATCTTGATGACTGTGTAGTTGCCCTTCTTTTTCTTCTTCAGGATGGCGAGCGCCTCATCCGTGTACCCCGGTGCGATGACGCCGTCCGACACCTCGCGCTTGATGACAGAGGCCGTCGACGCGTCGCAGACATCCGACAGGGAAATGAAATCTCCGAAGGAGCTCATGCGGTCAGCGCCTCTCGCGCGGACATACGCACAGGCGAGCGGTGAGAGCTCATCCATGTCATCGACAAAATAGATCTTCTTCAGCACATCGGTCAGCGGAAGACCGACCGCCGCGCCTGCCGGAGATACATGCTTGAAGCTGGCTGCAGCCGGAAGGCCGGTCGCCTTTTTGAGGCCCGATACCAGCTGCCAGCCATTCAGCGCGTCAAGAAAGTTGATGTATCCGGGACGTCCGTTCAGAACCTCGAGCGGAAGATCGCTTCCGTCGCTCATGAAAATGCGGCTCGGCTTCTGATTCGGGTTGCATCCGTACTTTAACTGCAGGTCCTTCATTTTATGCTTTCTCCTCCTGAAACTAAGACACTAACCGATTGGGTCATTATTTATTCTTATTGACGATTCTCGACTCATAGCTGCCTGTCTTGATGTCGATGAAGCGCGTAAACAGCGACACCTTGTTGTCGGCATTCAGCGCATTCCAGATTCCATCCGTGAACGCGTCAATGTCGTTGCCGCAGAACACGCGGACAGGCTCTCCCTCAAAGCTGGGGAGCGGATTGTCGTCATGCAGATAGGTGCTGATAAAGCGTCCCTCTCCCGCTACAGCCGGCGTATAGGTAAATGTATACCGGCAGTCGGAATCCGGATTTCCGTCGGAGCTCTTCAGAATCGAGATCGCATAGTCAAGCTGTCCGTCCTGAACAGTGACGACGCCGGAAATTCTCGGCGTGTAATTCGGGCCGTCCGGCTCGAACCGGCGGACACGCAGAGACTGCTCGAATGTGAGTCCCTTCTTCAGGCCGTCATAGACCGTATCTGTCTGGTCGCCATTTGTCACGATCGTCCTGTTTCCCAGTACCCGGACCGGTGCGTAGATAATGAGAGACGGGTCCTCCATCTTCGACTCATCATACGCCTGAGTCCGGATTCCCTCTCCGTCTTTTACAAATACACGATTTCTGGAGTTCTCACTCCGTCCCATAATAAAATACGCAATCGCGGCATGTGTTCCGTCCGCAGTGCGGCCGAGCATAATGCCACGGCCCGGATAGGTGTTGCCTGCAAGCAGCTCTTCCAGATTACGGATCTTCATTCGCCTTCTTCCTCCTCCCAGAACGCGGTTCTGCGTCTCTTTCTCTTCAGCTTCGGGATGTTGATGTACTCGATCGGCATCGCATAGAGATCGGACAGTGCCTGAAGGTCATTCGGACGTATGGCCGTTACGCCCGCCTCCCAGTTCACAATTGTCTGCTTCGTCCTGTGCATTTCGCGCGCGACGTCCTCCTGCGTCATACCGGCATTGACTCTCGCGGCCTTTAATGTTATTTTCGGCATCATGTCATTGCCCCCTGTGATAAGATTTCAATCCTAGTAACAGAATAAGCCTTTCTTTTCGGATTTACAATCCATCTTTCAGTTTTTTTTCACAGTAATAACGTATCCGTCTACATTATTTCCAGACACATCATACTCTCCATCCGGACGGGCCGGATTATGAGACTGTGTGAAGTACACATCCCAGGTCCCGAGGTCACAGGTAATTGTATACGGCGCCGATTCCGAGGTGTTCTCTCTCAGCCACTCGATATACTCCTCGAGGCACAGGTTGTTCGTGTACATGAAGTACGCGTGCGGCACGCCGACATAGCGGTAGTGCCAGGATTCATTGCTGGTGCCCGTGATAGATGCCTTGTCCTCCGCATAGCGCCTGATGAAGCCGTAGCGCCACGAATTTGCGTTGATCCAGTCCGCGTTCGCGCTTCCCGTGAAGCTCTCTGCCGTTCCGTCACTCGCCGTGCGGCCCAGATCGACGGCAAGCCCCGTGTGGTGCTCGCTGTACCCCGGCACCGCGACATAGCTCTCGGCATAGGCTTCTCCGTAATTTGCGACTGCCTCGTTCCAGACATTCTGCTGATAGTCCATCGAGCGGTACGCGCTTGAGATGGACGTCTCATTTGTCCCGACAGCCGCGTTGCATGCCGCGATCATCTCGTCGAGATGAGGGAGCACGTGCTTTGCGAGCTCGAAGTCGGACTTGTCGCACGGATAGGACACGGACTGGTTGTCCTTGATATTCACGAGGTCGATGGTATCAAGATTTGCGTCAAAATCGTACGCGTTCCACGGATTGACCAGAATGAGGTCACCCTTGTGGATATCCTCGTCTGTGAGGCTGAGCGCTGTGCTGCCCGTAGATGCCGTAGCTTCCTCTTCCGCCCTACCGCTCTCCGGATTCTCAGAGTCAGCTGCCTCACTTGCCTCAGCCGGGGCGGCCGCTTCAGATGAAAGATCTGCTCCGGATGAGGAGGCTGTCTGTCCGCCCGCGCGGCCGGACCGCCCGACAAGCAGCAGCGCCGCAAGTATCAGGGCGAGGACCACGCAGATGATCACCATGCCCTTCAGGAGGCCATTCCCTTTTCTTCTTTTCTTCTTCATGTCCATACATACAAGAGGACTGCCCCGGAAGGCAGCCATACCGGCCCGTGCCGCCGGAAATACCGGAGGCATGGGCCGGATACGCGTCCTCTCGTGCAGTCCCTGTCAGTTTCAGTTTTCAGTTGAGTAGTTCGGAGCTTCCTTCGTGATGTGGATATCATGCGGATGAGACTCCTTGAGGCCGGCCGAAGAAATCTTGATGAACTGTGCCGTCTCATGCAGCGTCGGAATGTCCTTTGCGCCGCAGTAGCCCATGCCGGAGCGGATGCCGCCGATCATCTGGAAGACTGTGTCCTCGACGCGGCCCTTGTAAGCGACGCGTCCCTCGACGCCCTCCGGAACAAGCTTGCGCGCGCCTGCCTGGAAATAGCGGTCCGCGGAGCCTGCCTCCATCGCCGCGATGGAACCCATGCCTCTGTAGACCTTGTATTTTCTGCCCTGATAGAGCTCGAATTCGCCCGGCGCCTCGTCGCAGCCAGCAAACAGAGAGCCCATCATGCAGACGTTTGCGCCTGCCGCAAGAGCCTTCGTCATATCGCCGGAGTACTGAATACCGCCGTCGGCAATGATCGGGATATTATACTTCTTCGCGACGGAATATGCCTCCATGACAGCTGTGATCTGCGGAACACCGATGCCGGCGACAATACGCGTTGTACAGATGGAGCCTGGTCCGATACCGACCTTGACGCAGTCAGCGCCGGCCTTGATGAGGTCCTCTGTGCCCTTCGCTGTCGCGACATTGCCGACAATGACCTGAAGGTCCGGATATGCCGACTTGATCTCCTTCGTGGCGCGGAGGACATTCGCGGACTGACCGTGGGCACTGTCGACGACGACACAGTCGACATGCGCGTTGACAAGCGCCTCGACGCGGTCAAGCAGATTTGTCGTGATGCCGACGCCGGCACCGCACAGAAGACGACCCTGCTCATCCTTCGCGGAATTCGGATACTTGATCTGCTTCTCAATATCCTTGATCGTGATGAGACCCTTCAGATTGCCGTCCTTGTCGACGATCGGAAGCTTCTCCTTTCTCGCCTTCGCGAGGATCTTCTTCGCCTCTTCGAGCGTGACACCCTCCTGAGCCGTGATCAGACCATCCGATGTCATGCTCTCGCGGATCGGCTTTGTCATATCTGTCTCAAACTTGAGGTCACGGTTCGTAATGATACCGACAAGCCGCTTGCCCTCGGTAATCGGAACACCGGAAATGCGGTACTTGGCCATGAGGGCTTCCGCATCACCGAGCGTATGATCAGGAGACAGATAGAACGGATCCGTGATGACGCCGTTCTCGGAACGCTTCACCATGTCCACTTCCTCCGCCTGCTGCTCAATGCTCATGTTCTTATGGATAATTCCGATGCCGCCCTGTCTGGCCATAGCGATTGCCATCTGATGCTCTGTAACTGTGTCCATGCCTGCGCTCATCATCGGGATATTGAGTCTGATTTTATTTGTCAGCTGTGTCTCGACATTGATCATATTCGGAGTCACTTCTGAATACTGCGGAACGAGTAATACATCATCAAATGTAATGCCGTCGCCAACGATTACTGCCATGCTAACCTCCTGTTTTCTAGATGCATTTGTCTGAAAAATGAACTGTACCTTTATGCAGAAACCCGGGACCCGTCTCTGAAAAATGAATAACTCTCATATTCAGCGGATCCGGAGTCCCCGGTTGCCTGTCCCTTAATGAATTGATAAACCAGCATCCCCTGACCGGAACTGCATAAGTCCCGACGGATTGCGGCCGGAACTGCCTAAGTCCCGCCGGATTGCTCCGCTGCTTCGCAGCTCCCGCAATCCTTATTCCGTAAAGACTTTTCTCGGAAGACGCCACTTAAGGTCCTCGAGCATCTTGTCGTCGAGATGCACAAGAATCTTCTCTCTCGTATCGCCCTTGACGATGACGTACGGCTTGACCTCCGGGTCTCTGGCCGAGTAATCGACAATCTTATAGGTGTCGCCGTAGCTGTCGAGCTCATGGGAGCCGAGCGGCGCGATGCACTCTGTCCCGCTCGTCTGAATCGTCGTCAGATGCTTTCTGCTCTGCTTGGAATAGACCGCGGCGATATCCAGATCTCCATTCACATATGAATATTCATACTCGACGCTCATCCGCGGCACGAGCACGTACCACAGAATGATGAAAACAATAAATGCGATCATAAAGACCGGACTAAATGTGACCAGCATGAAGATGCCGGAAATGATAATGAGGGCCAGAACCAGCGGTTTGACCATCTTAGCAAGAGCTCCTGCCTTCTTCGGAACAATCAGCTCGGAAAATGAATCCTCCATTCTATTACTCCTTAGTGTATATTGACAGAATGATAGCACAAAAAAAAGTTCAAAACAACCTCACGGAGGCATAAAAAAGCCGCCCCGCTTTCGCGGGACGGTTTAAGAGGCCGCCGCACTCTTTCGTGCAGCAGCCTCTTGCATTGTTTACATCATGCCGCCCATGCCTGCGCCAGCGCCTGCAGCCGGTGCAGCCGGCTCCTTCTCCTTGATGATGGAGACAGCAGACTCTGTTGTCAGCAGTGTTGCGACGATGGAGTTCGCGTTCTGCAGAGCGGATCTCGAAACCTTCACCGGGTCGAGGATACCAGCCTCAACCATGTCGACGTACTCATCTGTCAGTGCGTTGTAGCCCATGCCGTCAGCGGTCTCAGCGACCTTGTTGACAATAACCGGGCCTTCCTTGCCTGCGTTGACAGCGATTCTGTACAGCGGAGCCTCGAGAGCCTTCTGGACAATCTTGGCACCTGTCTTCTCATCGCCTGTGAGGCCGGCAACAACGCTGTCGAGCTTCTTTGCGACATGTACGTAGGAGGAGCCGCCGCCTGCGACAATACCCTCTTCTACAGCGGCACGTGTCGCGTTCAGAGCATCTTCCATTCTGTACTTCTTGTCCTTCATTTCCGTCTCTGTCGGTGCGCCGACGCGGATAACCGCTACGCCGCCAGCCATCTTTGCGAGACGCTCCTGAAGCTTCTCCTTATCGAAATCGGACTTTGTCTCAGCGATCTGATTGCGGATCTGTGTGATTCTGTCCTCGATCTTGGACTTGTCGCCCTCGCCGTCAACAATCGTTGTCTTGTCCTTTGTGACCGTTACGGACTTAGCGCGGCCGAGCTGATCGATCGTGACGTCCTTCAGCTCAAGGCCGATCTCATCGGAGACAACCTCGCCGCCTGTAAGGATTGCGATATCCTTCAGCATATCCTTTCTTCTGTCGCCATAGCCCGGGCTCTTGACAGCGACAACGTTGAATGTGCCGCGGAGCTTGTTGACAATCAGAGTTGTCAGAGCCTCGCCCTCGACATCCTCAGCGATGATAAGGAGCTGAGCGCCCATCTTGACGATCTGCTCAAGAAGCGGAAGGAGATCCTGGATGTTGCTGATCTTCTTGTCGACGATCAGGATGTACGGATCCTCAAGTCTTGCTTCCATCTTCTCCATATCGGAGCACATGTAAGCGGACAGATAGCCGCGGTCAAACTGCATGCCCTTGACGAGGTCGAGCTCTGTCTGCATCGTCTTGGACTCCTCGATTGTGATGACGCCGTCCTTGGAGACCTCCTCCATTGCGTTGGAGACCATCTCGCCGACTTCATCGCTGCCGGAAGAAACAGCTGCAACTCTTGCGATCTGCTTCTTGTTCTTGACCGGGCTGGACATCTTCTTCAGCTCATCGACAGCTGCGTCCGTTGCCTTCTGCATGCCCTTTGCCATGATGATCGGGTTAGCACCTGCTGCGAGGTTCTTCATGCCCTCATGGACCATAGCCTGTGCGAGAACTGTCGCTGTCGTCGTGCCATCGCCTGCGACATCGTTCGTCTTGGAAGCGACTTCCTTGATGAGCTGAGCGCCCATGTTTTCAAAGCCATCCTCAAGCTCGATCTCCTTGGCGATTGTGACACCATCGTTTGTGATGGTCGGAGCGCCATAGGACTTCTCGAGAACGACGTTTCTGCCCTTCGGGCCAAGCGTTACACGAACAACATCTGCGAGCTTATCGACGCCCTTTGCAAGAGCCTCTCTTGCCTCAACGCCGTATTTAATTTCCTTTGCCATAATGAATTATCCTCCAGAATAAAAGAATTAAAGATAAGGGACGGATCAGTCCTCAACGACAGCGAGAATATCGCTCTGCTTTACGATGATGTATTTCTCATCGCCGAACTTGACTTCTGTTCCCGCGTACTTTGAATAAATGACCTTCTGGCCTTCCTTGACGTTCATGACAACTTCCTTGCCGTCAACAACTCCGCCCGGGCCTACCGCAACGACTTCTGCCTGCTGCGGCTTCTCCTGTGCACTCTCCGTCAGGATAATGCCTGATGCTGTCTTGGTCTCTGCCTTCATTTCCTTGAGAACGACTCTGTCGCTCAGCGGTACTAACTTCATATAAATGCCTCCTTCAAAATTACTTTTTAAAGAATTCACTTGCTTTCAGATTTGGCTTGTTAGCACTCGATTCATTCTAGTGCTAACATCTGTATAGTAATATAGCGCACCGCCGGTTTAATGTCAACAAGTTTATCATTTTTTTACAAAAGCATAAAATGCAGAAAATGAAGGCACAACAAAAGCGGCAGGTCCTGTCCTGCCGCTTCTGTTCTATCCCGATCAGGGATTATTCCTCTTCACTATTATTGCTGCTGTGCTTCTTCCGGTGCTGCTTGATCTCGTCGAGCTCCTCGAAAATGTAATCATTCAGGACCTTGATGTAGGTTCCCTTCATGCCCGAGGACCGGGACTCGATGACACCCGCACTCTCGAACTTGCGGAGCGCGTTGACAATGACCGAGCGTGTGATGCCGACGCGGTCTGCGATCTTGCTCGCGACCAGAATGCCTTCATTTCCATCGAGCTCATCGAAGATGTGGATGATCGCCTCAAGCTCCGAGAAGGACAGTGTCGAAAATGCCGACCGGACGACCTGTCTCTTCCGTGTCTCCTCCGCGTTCTCCTCATCGACGGAGCGCATCATCTCCAGGCCGACGACCGTCGTGCCGTACTCACTGACGATGATATCGTCGATGTCATACAGCTGGCTCCGTCCGCGGTAGGAAAAAACCGTTCCGAGTCTCTCGCCTGCAATCTCGATCGGATTAATGACAGCTGTGTACTTCGCCGCCTCAGCGCTCGTGAAGCCGAGCGTCTCGAGGTTGACATTCTCCTTCGTCGAGAGGACTCCGAGGAAGCGCTCGTTCAGCATAGGATCCACGAACTTGCCGAGCTCGCTCGGGATCATCTCCTGCAGCTCCTCGACGTCATCGCATTTGCCGACGCCGAGAATCTTGCCCTTCCGGCTGATGACCAGGACGTTGGAATCCAGAGTCTCAACAAGTACACCGCAGATATCGTTGAATACGACCTTGGATGTGCTTGTGTTGTGAAGAAGTTTGTTGATTTTACGCGTTTTGTCTAGTAATTGAACACTCATGCCTGCTCCTTTCATGTTTCAGCCCTGACCTGATGACCGGCCAGACGTTACTGCCCGTTTATATGTATTCAGACATCATGTTCCAGCACAAATACATACACCACTGCTATCAGTATAGCATCGGAGTTTCCGACTTTCAATAAAAGGAGTTTGATATTTCGGAATTTTTCTTTATTTTCTGACTACCCCGTCTGTCGCTCCAGGGGGATATGGCCCTTCAATTCAGATTACTTCGACTGCTTCTCCGCTGCCTCAGAATATCCGCACTGTTCGTTTGAACAGACGATTCTGCTTCCTTTTTTCACCATATAGCTGCCGCACCTCGGACATTTTCTGTCAACCGGTACCGACCAGGACATAAATGAGCACTCCGGATTGTTCTCGCAGCCGTAATAGCGCCTGCCCTTTCTCGTTCTCTTCAGCACGACCTCACCGCCGCAGAGCGGGCACTTGACGCCGATCTTCTCGTAGTACGGCTTCGTGTTGCGGCACTCCGGGAAGCCCGGGCACGCGAGGAACTTTCCGTGCGGACCGTATTTGATCACCATGTGCCGGCCGCAGTTCTCGCAGATCACATCCGTGACCTCGTCCTCAATCTTTACCTGCGCGAGCTCTTCATTTGCCTTTTCGACCTCGGCGTGGAAGTCCGGATAGAAGTTGCGGACGACTGTCTTCCACTCGACCTTGCCCTCGGCGACGCCGTCGAGCAGGGTCTCGAGGTTCGCCGTGAAGTTCTCATCGACGATCTGCGGAAATGCCTTGACCATGATCCCGTCAACGACCTCTCCGAGCTCTGTAATATAGAGGTTTTTCTGCTCCTTCGTGATGTAATTCCGCGCAAGGATCGTCGTGATCGTCGGCGCGTAGGTACTCGGACGGCCGATGCCCCGCTCCTCGAGAGTCCGGACGAGCGACGCCTCCGTGTAATGCGCCGGCGGCTGTGTAAAATGCTGCTCAGGCCTCGTCTCTCCGCGGGCGAGCTCCATGCCCGTCTCGACCTTCGCCGTGATCGCCCGCCCGTTGGTCTTCTCGTCCTCATCGGACGTATAGACGTCCATGAAGCCGGCGAATCTGACCTTCGACGCAGCTGCCGTGAAGGTCACGCCGCCGCCCTCGATCCGGACGGACACCGTGTCATAGACGGCCGCGGTCATGCGGCTCGCCGTAAAGCGTCTCCAGATCAGCTGATACAATCTGAACTGATCCCTGGAGAGATGCTCCTTGATGCCAGCCGGCGTCCTCGTGATATCAGTCGGACGGATCGCCTCGTGCGCGTCCTGCGCATTTTTGTTTGTATTTTCAGACTGCGGATGACCGGCAAATTCCGGACCGTAATTCTTTCCGATGTAGTCAACTGCGGCCGCGTCCGCCTCGGCAGCGATACGCGTCGAATCTGTTCTGAGGTAGGTGATGATACCGACGGTTCCTTCCTTGCCCACATCGACGCCCTCGTACAGCTGCTGCGCGATCCGCATCGTCTTCGATGTCGAGAAGCCGAGCGTCTTTGATGCCTCCTGCTGCAGGGTACTCGTCGTAAACGGAAGCGGCGGCTTTCTGCGTCTCTCGCCTCTCTTCACATCGGTCACGGAAAATGAAGCCCCGTCCATCCGCTTAAGGATTTCGTCAAGCTCCTCCTTCGAACTAATCGGTGTCTTCTTTCCGTCAAGCCCGTAGAATTTTGCCGTCAGCGGCTTCTTCTGGCCCGGGACCTCGAAGTCCGCCTCAATCGTCCAGTACTCAGCCGGCACGAAGTCAGCGATCTCCTTCTCGCGCTTCGCGATGATGTGAAGCGCGACCGACTGCACACGGCCTGCTGAGAGACCCCTCTTGACCTTCTTCCAGAGGACAGGGCTGATCTCATAGCCGACCATCCGGTCCAGCACGCGGCGCGCCTGCTGTGCGTCGACGAGGTTCATGTCAATATCGCGCGGATGCTTCAGAGACTCCTTGACCGCGTGCTTCGTGATCTCATTGAACGTGATCCGGCGCATCTTCTTCTCATCGAGTCTGAGCGCCGCGACGAGATGCCACGAGATCGCCTCTCCCTCGCGGTCGGGGTCGGTCGCGAGATAGACATGGGTCGCGTTCTTCGCCTCTTTTCTCAGCTTTGCGAGAAGATCGCCCTTTCCTCTGATTGTTATATACTTCGGTTCGAAGTCATGCTCGATATCAATGCCCATCTGGGATTTCGGGAGGTCCCGCACATGTCCCATGGATGCTTCAACGTCATAATTTGCCCCGAGAAATTTCTTGATTGTCTTTACTTTCGCCGGTGACTCGACGATAACCAGGTTCTTTGCCATCCAGTCCTCCATGACTGCCGGTCCGTTTTTCCGCTGTGGAAGCGGGCCTGTTTTCAGTAATTACAAACTATACAGCAAACATTTTTTTCTTTCAAGCCTGATATCGGCTGAACGGGCGCGAAAAGGTCATGAACGTTGTGGTAAAATTCCGTGGCCGACAGGTCTCAAAAGCTCTTTCAAATCCACAGCGGTCTGTCGTATAATACACGCATAGAAACAATTCTGTCAGTTCTGTACCCGTTGTCCGCAGTGGTCCTTTCCGAAAAGAGAAGGAGCACTCTATGTACAACCGGATTTTATCTGCCGCGCTCATCGGCATGGACGTCGTGCCTGTCCGGGTCGAGGCCGATGTCAGTGACGGTCTCCCTCAGTTCACCATGGTCGGTTATCTGACCTCGCAGGTCCGCGAGGCTGAGGACAGAGTCCGCACATCATTTCGCAACGCAGGCTTCGCACTTCCGCCGAAGCACATCACCGTCAATATGTCCCCCGCTGATATTTTAAAGAGCGGCTCGCGCTTTGATCTTCCGATCGCTCTCACGATTCTCGCCGCCGACGGGATTCTTCCGCCTGATTCACTAGGGGGCATCATGGCTGTCGGCGAGCTCTCCCTGAACGGCGACATCAACGCCGTCACCGGCGTGCTGCCGATCGCCGCGAAGGCGCTGGAGAGCGGCACCCGCCTCCTCATGGTCCCGGCCGGCAACGCCCGCGAGGCCGCTGCCGCCGGCGGTCTCCGCGTCGTCGGCGTCCGCACCCTTCACGAGGCCGTTCATTTTCTGAAGACGGGTGAGACTCCTGTCTCTCTCACCGAGGAGCCGGAAGCTCCCGTGCTCAACCACTACGGCTGCGACTTCGCGGACATCCGCGGACAGGAGGCCGTCAAGCGGGCCGCCGTCATCGCGGTCTCCGGCTTCCACAATCTGCTTCTGATCGGGCCTCCCGGATCCGGAAAGACGATGCTCGCGGAGAGAATTCCGACAATTCTTCCCTCCCTCACGCCGGAGGAGAGCTTTGAGATCACGAAAATTTACAGTATCGCCGGCCTTCTCCCCAAGGATTCTCCCGTCATCGGCACGCGTCCGTTCCGGCACCCCCACCACACGGTCTCCGCCTCCGCGCTCGCGGGCGGCGGACGGATTCCCTCTCCGGGTGAAATCACGCTTGCCCACCGCGGCGTCCTCTTTCTCGATGAGATGCCTGAATTTTCCCGGCAGTCCCTGGAGATCCTGCGCCAGCCGCTCGAGGACAGGGAGATCGTCATTTCACGGACGAGCGGAAGCTACCGCTTCCCGGCCAATTTTCTGCTTCTCGCTGCGATGAATCCCTGCCCGTGCGGCTACTATCCGGACATGAACCGCTGCTCCTGCCAGGCGAGGGACATCGAGCGGTACAAGAACAGGATCTCCCGGCCTCTGCTCGACCGGATCGACATCTGCGCCGAGTGCCCGCCCGTCGCCTACGCGGACCTGACGGAGAATGGCGAGAAGAGGCAGACGTCCGCGTCGATCCGCGAGCAGGTCGAGGAGGTCAGGCGCCTCCAGGAGAAACGCTTTCATGGAAGCGAAATTCATTTTAATTCGGAAATTCCCGCCTCAAAGATCTCTTTGTTCTGCCAAACGGATGCAGAGGCCGATGAGACGCTCCGGCGCGCCTTCGAGCGACTGCATCTCTCAGCGCGCGCCTATCACCGCATCATCCGCGTCGCGAGGACCATCGCTGATCTCGACGGGGCGGAGCTTATCGGGAAGACTCATGTCATGGAGGCCGTCCACTATCGCACGATCGACGGCAAGTACTGGAGGCTCTGACGCCAGACAAAAAAATCATGGGGACACTAAGCCGTCTCACCTTAAGAGCAGGGCCCGGAACGCACCGGGATCCTGCCGGAGGAGCTTATGGAACAGAAAATTCTTGATATCGGGGAGCATGAAATCCGGACCATCCGCCGCGGCTCCCCGGAATACCCGGCGCGCCTAAGTGAGCTTCGCAGCATGCCGGAGACACTCTATGTACTCGGCCTGCTTCCGTCCGATTCCATACCGACGGTTGCCATTGTCGGCGCGAGGATGTGCTCCCCGTATGGGCACCGGGTGGCCGCGGAATTTGCGGCGGCTCTTGCGCTCCGCGGGGTCCAGATCATCAGCGGGATGGCGCTCGGCATCGACGGCTACGCGCAGCAGAGCGCGGTCGACGCAGGGGGCACTTCATTTGCTGTGCTCGGAGGAGGCGTCGACATCTGCTACCCGGCGACCAATCTCGGTCTCTACCGGGAGCTTCGGAGGACGGGCGGGATTCTGTCCGAGCAGCCGCCGGGCACGCCCTCCCGGTCGTACCATTTTCCGGCGAGAAACCGCATCATCAGCGGGCTCGCCGACATCGTCCTCGTCGTCGAGGCGCGGCAGCGCTCGGGATCTCTCATCACGGCCGATTTCGCGCTCGAGCAGGGGCGGGACGTATTTGCAGTCCCGGGGCGAGTCGGCGACGCGCTGTCGGACGGCTGCAACCAGCTGATCGCGCAGGGCGCCTCGATCGCCTGCGACCCGCAGGCAATTCTCGACCGGCTGGACACGCTCCGCTGCTCGGTGCCTCTCGCGGAATCAGGCAGCTGGACCGAGGCGGTCCGCCGGAAGAGCATAAAAAAAGTGACGGATGATCCGTCACTGAGTGCCGCCGCGAAGCGCGTCTTTCGGCTGATTCCTGCCGGAGGGTCCGCGGACACGGAGAGCCTCGGCCGCGAGGCAGGTCTTCCGGCGGAGGCTCTGTCCGCGGCTGTCATGGAGCTTGTGCTCTGCGGATATGTCGACGAGGTCGGCAAGGACCGCTTCACGCGGTCGTGCTGAGGGGGAGATCGACGTGAGTGAGAAGAAACACGCCTCCTCACAGCGGGCATCAGCCGGCTGGCACCAGATGTGGGAGACGTGGCGTGTTTCCTCTTACGCCTCCTCGTGCCGCTTCCAGTCTACGGCAAATTGTCGGACGCGACAGAGGTATATCCCTCACGCCTCCTCGCGTCTCTTCAGAATGTCATAGGCCTGCACCGGCTGATCGAGCGTCACGTGGAGCTCCTGCAGCGGGTGCGGGGCCGACTCCATCGGATTTCCGTCCGCGTCGCTGATTCCGAGAACCGTTGCCGGCACGTCTCTCTCCGGTGTCATAACCGTGATATGCTCGCCGACCGAGAACTTGTTCTTCTGGTGGAGCAACACGCGGCCATCCGCGTCTGTCCCCTCCGCGATCCCGAGGAAGGTCTCATTTTTCACATAGGTGTTGCTGCCATAGATCTGGTCATCCGCTGTCGGCCGCCCGTAGAAGAATCCCGTCGTGAAGCGGCGGTATGTGCAGTCGGAGATCGCCTCGCGGTAGTGATCGAGCTTCGATGCATAGAGCGCCGGGTCCTTCTCGTAGTCGTTCATCGCCTCGCGGTAGGTGCGCGCACAGGTCGCGACGTAGAGAGCGGTCTTCATGCGCCCCTCGATCTTGAAGCTGTCGATGCCCGCATCGTAGAGATCAGGAAGATGATCGATGAGGCAGAGGTCCCTCGAATTGAAAATGTACGTGCCGCGCTCATTTTCCTCGATCGGCATATACTCACCCGGCCTCGTCTCCTCAACGACCGCGTATTTCCAGCGGCACGGATGCGTGCACGCCCCGCGGTTTGCGTCCCGCCCTGTCATGTAGTTGCTGAGGAGGCACCTCCCCGAGTAGGAAATGCACATCGCTCCGTGCACGAAGCTCTCGATCTCGAGATCGTCCGGGATGTGCTCCCTGAGCCCGCGGATCTCCGCGAATGACAGCTCGCGCGCCGTCACGATCCGCTTTGCGCCGAGAGAATGCCAGAACAGACAGCTCTCATAATTCGTCGTGTTGGCCTGCGTGCTGATGTGCAGGTCAATCTCCGGGCAGATGCGCCGCGCAATGGCGAACATGCCAGGATCCGCGACGAGAAGCGCGTCGGGCCGCATGTCCTTCATTTCCCGGAAATATTCCTCCGCCTCGCCGAGATCAGCGTTGTGAGCGAAGATATTCGCCGTGACGTAGACCTTGACGCCATGCGCATGGGCAAATGCAATGCCCTCCCGCATTTCCTCCGGCGTGAAGTTCTTCGCCTTCGCGCGAAGCGACATGACCTCACCGCCAATATATACCGCATCGGCGCCATACAGCACCGCAATTTTCAGTACCGGCAGACTGCCCGCCGGCAGCAGAAGCTCCGGATGTCTCATATACTCTCCTTCTTGATAACACTGTCAGCCGTGTCAGACCCTGCGCCATGGTCCTTTCCGACCTTCACGCTGATTGCCATGCCGTCGGTCACGGCCGCTTCCGTCGATGTCGTTCCCCCACCGTCTTTCCCGACCTTCACGCTGATTGCCATGCCGTCCCCTGTCTCGATGACGGCCGTCACAAGGCGCGGGTCCTCCGTGATCTCGCGGAGATACTCCCGCATCCGCTTGTAAATCGTTCTGTTTCTCCGCTCGACCGCGTAGTGCGACTCCAGGATTTCGCCCTCCTGCAGGACATTGTCCGTCACAAGAACGCCCCCGGGCATAAGCAGCCGCATGACCTGCGGCAGGAACGCGCTGTACTGTCCCTTCGCCGCATCCATGAAAATGAAGTCATAGCTGCCCGCAAGGTACGGCAGGATGTCCTGCGCGTCTCCCGTTAAAAACGTAACGCGTTCCTCCACTCCGGCCCGACGGAAATTTTCCCTCGCCGCCGCGATCCGCGGCGCATAATTCTCGATTGTCGTCACATGTGCATTGGAATTCTGCAAAATGAATACAGCAGAAAAGCCGACGGCGGTTCCGATTTCCAGGACCTCCACCGGCTGTTTCAAGGCAAGAAGCATACGCATCACGCTCTGTGTTCCCTTTCGGATCACGGGAACGTCCGCGCGGTGCGCCTCCTTCTCCATGTTTTCAAGCAATGCGGAATTGCCTCTGTACAGAGAGTCGAGAAATACTTTCAGTCTCTGTCTGTCAGCCATCCGAATCCTCCGAATCCGAGTCCGTGTCGCCGGCCAGAATGGCCAGCATCTCATCGGCCGTCTCGGATGTGTTAAGTGTGTACGTTCCTCCCAGCAGCTTGCCGTGATACGCGGACAGGCGCTCCTGCATAACGAACACGCCGACATCCCTGATCAGTCCGTTCTTCTTCAGGATCTTTCCAACCTGTCTGGCCGATGCCCCGTCCGGAATCGTCACCTCAACATCGGTGCCAGGCGACGACTCCATCGCCTGCTCATTAAAAACGGAATATCCGTAAGTATAAGCGGTCCTCCCGAGAAAAATGAGCACCACAGCGACCAGGACATAGAAGAGAAGCCTGAGCGTCGTCCTCGCACCGAATATGGCGGCATCTTCTCTGTTTTCATTTTTCTTCAAGGCAGTCTGCCGCCTTTCCGCCTGTCATAAAGGCATTATATTTCCGGCTTCATGCAGAATGTGCTCCGCGGACCGGACATACCCGTCCGCTCACAGATTCGGCACGTGAAGCTCCATGCTGCTTGCGACATAGCGCATCAGCCGCTTCAGCTCACCGACAAGGTCTTCCTCCGCCTCGAGGAACGCGTTGACCTCCGGAAACTTCTGAAGCTCCTCGTATTTCTGGGCGAGCCGCTCCGACGCCTCGATCAGATCCTCGCCCTCCTGATCATGATACAGATGGATCGTCTCCGTCCGGAGATTCATGATCTGATTGAAGACACCCGGGTACTTGTCCAGGGCCTTGATGCTTTCGTTATATTTTGTGTAGACCGGCGCGGACTTGATCGTGTTGATCAGATTGTCACGCGCCTCGTCTATTCTGCGCAGTTCATCATCCTCCATTATACGGACGCCTCCATGATAATTGGAAGAATCATCGGTCTGCGCTGTGTTCTTCTCCAGATAAATGCACTCAGCGCATCCTTGACCTCGGACTTGATCTTCGACCAGTCCGTGATATTTCTGTCAAGGCATTTGTTCACCGCCTCCGACGCGACGCGGTTCGCCTCATCCATCAGGTCCTCCGACTCACGGACATACACGAAGCCGCGGGACACGATGTCCGGTCCTGCCAGAAGGCGGTTGCTGTGCTGCTCGAGCGTCATGACGACGATCACGATGCCGTCCTCCGCCAGATGCTGACGGTCGCGGATGACAATGTTGCCGACGTCTCCGACGCCGAGACCGTCAACCAGGATCTGTCCGGTCTGGACCTTTCCGATAATTCTGGCGCTGTCATTGCCAAGCTCCAGAACATCGCCGGAGTGAAGCAGCCAGATATTCTCCTTCGGGATACCGAGTGACTCGGCGATGTGCGCCTGCGCCTGCAGGTGACGTCTCTCGCCGTGGACCGGAATCGCATACTTCGGCTTGACAAGCGCGTAGATCAGCTTGATGTCCTCCTGGCACGCATGGCCTGACACGTGCGTATCCTCGAACACGACCTCCGCACCGATCTCCGAAAGCTCATTGATGACGTTCGATACAGCCTTCTCGTTGCCCGGAATCGGGTGTGATGAGAAGATGATGACGTCGCCCGGCATAATTTTGATCTTCTTGTGGATATTGGCAGCCATTCTCGAGAGAGCCGCCATCGACTCGCCCTGGCTTCCCGTCGTGACAAGGACTGTCTTCTCGCGCGGATAGTTCTTCAGCTCGTCGAGCTCAATCAGTGTATTGCCCGAGTCATCAATATAGCCGAGCTCCACGGCTGTCCCGATCACGTTGACCATGGAGCGGCCCTCGAGACAGACCTTCCGGCCGTATTTTCTCGCCGTATTGATAATCTGCTGGACACGGTCGACATTTGACGCAAATGTCGCGATGATCAGTCTCTGCTTCTGGTGCTCCGAGAAAATGCGGTCAAATACCCTGCCGACCGTTCTCTCGGACATTGTAAATCCGGGGCGCTCTGCATTTGTCGAATCGCACATGAGCGCGAGCACGCCCTTTTTGCCGATCTCCGCGAAGCGCTGCAGATCGATGGCATCTCCGTAGACCGGCGTGTAGTCGATCTTGAAGTCGCCCGTGTGGACCACAATGCCCGCCGGCGAATAAATCGCGAGCGCGGCGGCGTCCTGAATGCTATGGTTGGTCTTGATGAATTCGATCCGGAAATCGCCGAGATTGATCGACTGCCCGAACTTCACAACCTTGCGCTTGACCATCTGGAGCATGCCGTGCTCTTCAAGCTTCTTGTCAATCAGCGCCATCGTCAGCTTTGTGCAGTAGATCGGGACGTTGATTTTCTGGAACACATACGGAATGGCGCCGATATGGTCCTCATGACCATGCGTGATCACCATTCCCTTGACCTTGCTGTAGTTCTCCTCGAGGAACGTCACATCCGGGATGCAGAAATCGATGCCGAGCATGTCGTCTTCAGGGAACGCGAGACCACAGTCGACGACAATGATACTGTCCCCGTACTCAAACGCTGTCATATTCATTCCGATCTGCTCCAGACCTCCGAGCGGAATGATTTTCAGCTTCTCATTATTCTTCTGTGCTTTCAAAAACTGTCTCCTTTCCTCAAAATAAATCTATTCGTAATTCCTTCCGATTCCGTTACAGAAGGATATCCGTATCATCCATCATTTCTTCAAACACGCGAAGAAGGGCGTCAAGCTCATTTTCGTCTTCCACGAAGACATACTCCGCCTCTTCATCCGTATCCTTTGAAATATCTTTTAAAATGAAGGCATTCGCCTCTTCTTCCTCTGAGTCCGCAACGAGTAGATAGTTCGTTCCGTTCAGACGCGTCTGCTCTTCAATATAAAATTCCAGCTCCTGACCGTCGTCAGTCTTGAATTTCACTGTCTCCATGATTATCCATCCAGTCCTGCAAGATCAGCATGGCAGCGATCTTGTCCACATACTTCCAGTGATCCTCGCGCTTCACGCCGGCCTTCCGCATAATCTCATCGGCCTCGACCGTCGTCAGACGCTCATCAGAAAGAAAAACGGGGACGTCAAGCCGCGCTTCGAGCATTTTCTTGAACTCAAGCGTCTTCTGTGCCCTGTCCCCGATCGAATCGTCCATATTCAGCGGATAACCGAGCACAATGGCCGACACATCATAAGCCGCCGCGAGCTCCTCAATTCTGCGGAGTGTCTTCCTCAGATGATTTTCTTTCTCGCGCCGGATGATCTCGACTCCCTGTGCAGTCAGCCCAAGCAGGTCGCTGACCGCCACACCGACAGTCTTCGACCCGTAATCCAGTCCTAATACGCGCTTTTTCATTCCCTGTCTTCCCAGGATTTATTCTTGATGTATTCCTTGAGAAGCTCCTCGACCAGCTCATCGCGCTCAGCCTTCATGATCATGCTGCGTGCGCCCTTGTAATTCGTAATATAAGTCGGATCTCCGGACATGATATAACCGACAATCTGGTTGACGGGATTGTAGCCCTTCTCCGCCATTGCCGTATATACAACCTTCAGAATATCCTTTACGCTGATCTCAGGTTCTTTTTTGACACTGAAATATTGTGTGTTACCTAAATTATTTGCCATATTCTCACGACCTTATAGAAATTCCAACAGCTAAGAGTATTTTACACTCTGCGCTCATGATATTCAACCCCGGACTCGAGGCGTGTGAACGGTTACTGTTCACACCGAATATACAGTTGGATGCCACCGCGGATATCAGTACGTTATCGGGCACGTTCCGTCCCCCTCAACTTCCCTTCGCTGCGTACCGCAGCTCAGGGTGATTTTCGGGCTCCTCCACTTAACGCCCTCTAACGTATCTGATATCGCTTATGGCCTCCAAAGTTCCGATTCGGTGTGAATAGTAACCGTGAACCGCAGCTCGCGCTTAAACCAGCAGGGTCCCGTCCGGCAGGACGTCCCTCACGGTCATCCCGCGGATGTCTCCCCCGACATCCTCTTCTGTCCGAAAATGCACTTCGAGCGACTCCCGCGTGTGACCTGTCATATAGAAGCCATCCGCATCTTCCTTTCTCTCCTCAAACAGTACCTCCACGATCCTGCCGCGGAACTGCTCCGCGTACGCGCGGCGGTTCTTCCTGTCGAGATCGATGAGGACAAGGCTTCTCCTGTGCTTCACGGCGTCTGTGAGCTGCTCCGGCATTGCCGCAGCCTTTGTCCCGTCGCGGCGCGAATATTTGAAGACATGCGTCTTCGCAAAATGAAGCTCCTTCACAAACTCCACGGTTTCCGCGAATTCTTCATCCGTCTCACCCGGAAATCCCGTGATGATATCCGTCGTGATCGCGGGCTCATGGAACCAGCGGCGGAGCAGGCCAACGCGGTCTCTGAACTCCGCCGTATTGTATTTCCGCTTCATGCGCGCAAGCGTCGCGTCGCAGCCACTCTGCAGTGACAAATGGAACTGCGGGCAGATCTCCGGAAGAGCTGCGATCCCCTGCACGAATTCCTCTGTCATGACGCCGGGCTCAAGCGAGCCGAGCCGCACGCGCCGCACGCCGTCAAGCGCGCAGATTCTGCGGATCAGATCGAGAAGCCGCTCATTTGTCTGGGCCTCGGAGGCATCCGGCGTCTGCCGGTTTTCGTCCGGCGCGTCGAAATCAAGTCCGTAGGAGCTGATGTGGATTCCCGTGATGACGATTTCCCGATAGCCGGCGCGGCTCAGCCGCTCCGCCTCAGCCAGGACATCCTCCGCCTTCCGGCTTCGGACGCGGCCGCGCACATACGGGATCATGCAGTAGGAGCAGAACTGATTGCAGCCGTCCTGAATCTTGATATACGCGCGGGTTCTTCCCACGGTGCGGTCGATCTCAAGCTCCTCGTAGCTCCGGACATTGTTGATGTTGTCCGTGTACGGAACCGTCTCCTCTTCAGAGGAGTCCCCGGAGCGCTCCGCGTACCAGGCATCGAGAATCGCCGCCAGATTCGACTTGTCGTTATTGCCGACAATAATGTCAACGGCGGGGTCAGCCTGCAGCCTGCCGCGTGCATCCTCCACATAGCATCCGACGGCGACGACGGCCGCGGAGGGGTTCATTTCCTTCGCGCGGTGAAGCATCTGTCTCGACTTGCGGTCGGCGATATTTGTCACGGTACAGGTGTTGATGACATAGACGTCCGCGCCCGGCGCAAACGGAACTGTCTCGTATCCGGCGCGCTCCAGCTCCTGGATCATCGCCTCCGTCTCATATTCATTTACCTTGCAGCCGAGGTTGTGAAAAGCTGCTTTTCGTCCCATATTGTCTCCCTGTATTGCTCTGGTTTTTTCTTGACGATGCCCATCTTTCAAGCTAAGATTACCTTATAGCAATCGAATTGCTCCGAAATTGGTAATGATTCAGCACCCCCTCAGTGTTCCGAGTCCGGGGTGCTGAATAGTTGCCTCAATTGAAAGGATCAGGAGGAAAGTATTCATGAAAACCGTAAAAGTTTCTCTGAACTCAATTGACAAAGTCAAGACTTTCGTCAGCGACATTAACCGCTTTGACTTCGACTTCGATCTCGTTTCCGGCAGATACGTCATCGATGCAAAATCCATCATGGGTATCTTCAGCCTGGACCTGTCCAGACCGATCGACCTGAATATTCATGCAGACGGCGACAAGCTGGATGAGGTTCTCGCTGTTCTGAAGCCGTACATCGTCGAGTAAAACGCGCGGTTATTCAAGAGGGCTTCCGTAAACCGGAAGCCCTCTTTTTTAGTGTATAAGTCCCGGTCGCAATGGGATAAGGACGGCAAGCTCGCTTGCCGGTCCGTAATCCCATTAGCGACGACAACAGGTATGAGCAATGAATGCGAATACCTGTTGGCAGCGCGAGAACGCCGAAGGCGTGAAGCGATGCGTCGGGACTTATACACTTAACAAAATCCCTCAGGGTCTTACGACCATAGTCTCTGTCGTATCGATCGCCGTCTTCATCAGCTCGTCGATCTTCTCCACGAGATGATGCTCCGAGCGCTCGATGAACTGCAGCTCCGGCTTCGTGACCGGATGCTTCGCGACGAAAATCGTGCAGCAATCCTCGAATGGCAGAATCGAGGTCTCATAGGCGCCGATTTTCTTGGAAATATCGACGATCTCGCTCTTATCGAAGCCGATCAGCGGTCGATAGACCGGCATCGTGCAGACCGCATTCGTGCACATGAGCGACTGCATGGTCTGGCTTGCGACCTGTCCGATGCTCTCACCCGTGATAATGCCGAGGCATTTGTCTTCCTTTGCAAAATGCTCCGCGATCCGCATCATGTAGCGGCGCATGATGATCGTCAGCTCCTCATGCGGGCACTGATCATAAATGTAGAGCTGAATATCCGTGAAATTCACGATATGAAGGCGGATCGGGCCCGAATACTTCGCGACAATCCGCGCGAGGTCGACAACCTTCTGCTTCGCCCGCTCGGAGGTATACGGCGGCGCATGAAAATAAACCGCGTCGATCGTGACTCCGCGCTTCGCGATCATCCAGCCCGCGACCGGGCTGTCGATGCCGCCGGAGAGGCAGAGCTCTGCCGAGCCGTTTGACCCGACCGGCATTCCTCCCGGTCCCGGAATGATCTTTGAGTAGATATAGGCCTTGTCCCGGATCTCTACATCGAGCAGGATGTCCGGATTATGGACATCGACCGTGAGGTTCGGAAAATTGTTCAGAATAGCCTCGCCAAGGTCCGCGTCCGTATCCATCGACGGTCTCGGGAAGTCCTTGTTGACGCGGCGGACCTTGACCTTGAACGTCGCCGTCTCATTGCCGTGCTCATTTTTCATATACTCGAGAACATTCTTCTCGAGTGTCTCGTATGTGTCACAGTCGCACTCCACAACCGGTGCAATTCCGACAATACCGAATACATGCGTAAGCGCGTTCACCGTCTCGTCGTAATTCCAGTCTCCGGAGCAGTTCACGTAGATTCTTCCCCGTTCCTTGCGCGTGAAGAATTCGCCGTCCACCGCGTCCAGCGCGATCCGGATCTGCTTTACCAGAGCGTCCTCAAACACACCCCGGTTGCGGCCCTTGATGCCGATCTCGCCGTACTTGATCAAAAACATATTTGTCATTTATTTCTCTCCCGTTTCAGTCCGTTATTTTGCTCTGTAGCGGCGCAGCATCGGTACTGTCTCTCTGAGGACCTTCAGCGCCTCATCGACCTCCTCTGCCGTGTTCTTCTCGCAGAAGCTGAAGCGGACAGATGATGAGGATTCCTCGCGCGGCGCACCGATCGCCGTCATCGTCGGACTTGCAAGTCTCTTGTGTGTGGAGCATGCGGATCCGGCCGACACATAGATCTGATGGTCCTCGAGCGTGTGAAGCAGAACCTCTGAGCCGACGCCGAGGATGGACACGTTGACGATCTGCGGAGCACCCTCCCGTCCGCGAAGCCCGTGGATCACCGTGCCCTCGATGCCGTCAAGTCCCTCCTCGAGGCGCTCCTTCAGGTCATAGAGATGATCGATCTTCGCGTCAAAATCTGTATAAGCCTCTCTGACTGCGACGCCGAGTCCCGCAATTCCCGGAACATTCTCCGTGCCGGAGCGCATGCCATTCTGCTGGCCGCCCCCGTAAATGAGGGGACTTACATGCGCGCCGTTTCTGATATAGAGAAATCCTGTTCCCTTCGGTCCGTGCAGCTTGTGACCGCTGACCGAGAGCATGTCCACACCAAGCTGGCGCGGATAGATTCTGTATTTGCCGAAGGCCTGAATCGCGTCGACATGATAGAGCGCGTTCTTTGCCTTCTCCCGGATCAGCTTTGCGGCCTCGGCGACCGGCACAACTGCGCCGATCTCGTTGTTCACATACATCGTGGAGACGAGGATCACGTCGTCGTCCAGCATAGACGAGAGTGCCTCGAGATCGAGCACGCCGTTCCTGTCGACCGGAATCTTCTTGATCACAAAGCCCTGGCTCTCAAGAAATCTGAGAGGCTCCGCCACGGCCGGATGCTCCATAGCCGTCGTGAGGATCGTGTGTCCCTTTCTGCGGTTTGCGAGAGCCGTGCCGATCAGTGCCCAGTTATTAGATTCCGTTCCGCCCGATGTGAAGTAAATTTCATTTGCGGATACCTTCATGACACCGGCAATCGTCTCGCGGGACTCACGGAGATACTTCTCCGCATCGACGCCCTTCTTGTGCAGGGAGGACGGATTGCCATAGTCGTCCGTCATCGTCTTTACGACGATATCGACCACCGCCTGCGATGGTCTGGTTGTAGATGAATTATCAAAATAAATTTCGCCCATAGTACTCGTGATTATAACACATTTTTATGTTATGATACAAGATATATCCATGGCATACAAGCCATCTCAAAGGGGAGTTTTTACAAATGAAGAATTACAGAATGATCGTCCAGTATGACGGCACGCGCTACAACGGCTGGCAGAAGCAGGGCGACACCAACAATACAATTCAGTACAAGCTGGAGACAATTCTCAGCCGCATGACAGGCGAGACGGTCGACGTGCACGGCGCAGGCCGCACAGACGCGGGCGTCCACGCGAAGGGACAGGTCGCGCAGTTCCGCTGCACGACGGATATGAGCACGGATGAGATCCGGCACTATATCAACAGCTATCTTCCGGAGGACATCGGCGTCCTCTCCGTCGCCGAGGCGGCGCCGAGATTTCACAGCCGCTACAACGCATCAGAAAAATATTATTTATATCGCATCAGCACGGACAAGGCAGCGCATGTCTTTGACCGGAAGTACGTCTATGAATATAAGGGAACGCTCGATGTCAGCGCGATGAAGGTCGCGACGATCCAGCTGATCGGAACGCACAACTTCCGCTCGTTCTGCGGAAATCCGCACATGAACAAGTCGACGGTCCGGACGCTCAGGACCATCCGCATCACAGAGACAAAGGACGAGATTGACATCGGGTTTGTCGGCGACGGCTTCCTCCAGTACATGGTCCGGATTCTCGTCGGCACTCTGATCGAGGTCGGCGAGGGGAAGCGCGATCCCGAATCGATGAACGCGCTTCTCGAATCGCACAGCCGCAAGCTCGCAGGCCCGACAGCCCCCGCGTGCGGACTGACCCTCATGGAGGTCAGGTACAACTAAGTTCGCACGATTTATCATCCCAGGATTTCATCATTCTTTGCAGGGCGCTGAATCATTACATTTATCTTCTGAAAATGACACTCGACCAGTCGCCCATCCGGTTAATCTCAAGCACATGAAGTCCCGCCCTCTCACCGGCATCTGTGACCATCTGCTCCCGCTCCGTGAGGATTCCCGACGTGATATAGACGCCGCCCTTCTTCAGGAAGCGGGGAATAACCGGTGTGATTCCCTCGAGGATCTCCGCGATGATGTTCGCGGTGATCAGATCATAGGTCTCATCTCCGGCCAGCTCCTGCACATGGCTGTCAGCTGCGATATCGCCGAGCACTCTCTGAAAGCGCGTCCCGTCAATTCCGTTCTGCTTCAGATTTTCCGTGATGGCAGGGAGCGTATTGTCGTCGATATCTGTCCCGAATACGCGCGCCGCGCCGCTCTTCAGCGCGAGAATGCCGAGGATGCCGCTGCCCGTTCCGATATCCATCACCGTGTCTCCCGCATGAATGTATTTGCGGATTCCCTGAATGGCAAGCTTCGTTGTCTCATGCGCGCCCGTTCCAAATGCCTCGCCCGGATCAATGCGCAGCGTGACCGCCGCCTTTTCTTCCTTCTCCGGGTCAGACTCCCATGTCGGCTCGATCAGCACATCTCCGACCTCAAAGCTGTGAAAATGCTTCTTCCAGTTATTGGCCCAGTCTTCGTCCGCCGTATCACGTTCCGTGACCGTTCCTGCTCCAATGTCCATATAGCTGCGCATCTCCTCGAGCCCGTTTTTCACGGCAGCGATCAGCTCCGGGCTGTCCTCTCTGTCGTCCGGCGCAGCCATGCCGACGCCGTTCTGAACGAGAATATCCTCTCCGTCCTCCCTGTCATATGTATAAAATGAAATTTCCGCCAGATGATCGTCCTCGGGCATTTCCGGGACGACATCTCCAAAGAGACCTCCGTTTGATTCCGGATCGACCGGCTTTCTGTCATTGATCTCGATGCTTGTAATTCCGAGCTCATAGAGCATATAGCTCACGGCATCCTCTGCTTCCTCTGTCGTGTGAATCGTATATTTGTGCCAGATCATAGGTTTCGCCTTTCTTCTTTTTATCACAGCCATGCAGGCGGCTTCTCTCCACCTGCACAGAGGTTTTTCTTACATTTCATGAGTCCACCTATCTTATCCCTTCGCTTCCTCCAGCCGGAAATACACATCCGACAGGAACCGGCCCTTCTCGGCGCAGAACATGGCCCTCCCGCCGTGAAGCGATGCGATATTCGCGACGCTGCTAAGGCCAATGCCGACCTCATCGCGCTTGCTCGATATAAAGAAGCGCCCCCATTTTCTCGGGCGTCCCTCCATGCTGTTCTCCATATGGATCACAAGCTTTCCCAGATGCATGACGGCTGCGAGATGGACATAGCGTTTCGTGTCAGTCTCATCGCTCATCCTGCCGATCGCCTCCGCCGCATTTTCGAGAAGATTGCCAAACACAATGCACAGGTTCTGCTCCATGTCATGCGACAGCTTTCCCGGAAGGTCGATGTGGATCTTCAGGGCGGCGCCGGCCCGCTCCGCCTCCTGCGCGTAATAGGAGACGACCGCATTCACGGCCGAATTCTCCGTGTATCTCACGTCCCTGATCGTCGGGATCGCGTTCTGCATCCGAAGGATGTAGTCATTTAACTCATCCAGCTTTCCATTTCTCGCGTATTCCTGCAGAACCGTCAGCTGATGCCGGCAGTCGTGCCGCTGCCTGCGCAGCTCCTTCTCGTGCTTTAAAAGTGTGTCCTGATATTTCTTCTGGTCTCCGATCTCCAGGTTCATCATCGAGAGCTCAAATTCCTGCTCCTTCTCCCGCCTCGAGACCTGAATGCTCTGCCTGATCTGAAGAGCACCGACAAAGCACATAAAGCCGCAGAACAGGGCAGCTCCAAGAATAAAATACCGCGAGCTTGAGTATACGCTGGATGAGGTATAGTGATGGAGCTCCTGCGCGCAGGCCCCCGAGAGCAGCAGCATCGGAAATGTCCACAGGATCGCCGGTTTGTTCCTGCGAAAGACGGCCTCATAGATCACGGCGGCTGTAAACGCAAAGATCGATATCGGGAGAAGAATCTGGTAAACATGCGTGGTCTGCGTGAACATAACCGTTCCCGTCAGCTGCAGCACAACAGCCGTAAGAAGAAGCCCCACAAGGACAGTCTTCAGAATGTCAAGCGGCAGCCTCCAGTGAAATGAAATGCTTTCCTCGAGAAAGAGCTCCAGCGGAAGCAGCAGACTGAAGAAGCTCAGGTAGCTGAGTATATAAAAGAGGTTCGGCGCATTGATCAGAAACAGGATCATGTCGCAGTTGCTGCAGCCCCAGAGGCCCGTCAGGGCCATGAAGCTTCCCAGCCACAGAAGAAGGACGCCCTTTCTGTCCATCTGGACCACGATCAGCGAGACGAAAATGAGCAGCACTCCGGCGACGAGCATGACGAAGCTCTCCGCCATCACGTCCCCCTCCGAAAACAGATACCGCCGGAAGATTCCCGACTGGTTGGACACATAGAGAACCGGAACCGAGATGGAATCCCTCGTATTCGGCGCCGTATAGGTGAGCGTTACCGTGATATCTCCGGCCGCGTCGATCGGAATCAGATGAATCGTTGTTCCCGGGTCCTTCATGAACGACGGCCGCTCCTTTGGATCGCCAAACGCAAAAACAGTCTTCCCGTTCACCTCCGCAGTCAGAGGCGCAAACGCAGTCCTGACCTCGGCATAGCAGTCGGTCAGTTCATTTGTAAAATGAAGAGTCAGCGTGATCTTTTCTCCAGGCTCAAGGTCCCCGATCCTTGCCGGGAGGCTGATCTCCTTCGTGACACCGTCCCCTGTCAGAGACGCCGTGCTGATCCTTCGGACGGGCTCCGCCTCACCGACGTACTGTCCGCTGCGATAAAATGAGAGTGCCCCGATAATCAGAAGTCCCGCGCAGACGCCAAACACGCCGATCAGAACCCATCGGATCCACCCTCCGCATCTGTTCCTTATCTCTGAACCATTCATTCTGTCTGTCAAGTCCTCCCGGCCGCGATGTGCTCTCGCGACTGAAGATCTGCAGAAACCTCCCCCTCCGTTTCCACTCTGTTGTCACAACAGGCAGGCCGGTTCTCCCGCCCTGCCATACCTTTCTCCATACCGTCTTATTGTCTCATATTTTCCTGCAAATGCAAACAGAAACGGCCCCCGGATAGAACCGAAAGCCGCTTTATGCTGCAGATGAAGTCTCCGAATGACCTGTCCGAAAGAAGACCGGACATTTTGCACGGATGTGAACGTACCTGAAAATCTCAGTCCCCCGATGTTTTATCCGGAAGGAACGGTTTGACCGCCTCCGCGAGAGAGTGGATGTTTCTGGTCTGGATCAGGATTTTTCCGCTGCCCGTAAACTTATTGACGAGACCCTCCCCTGTCGTGACACCGAACGCACCGGACGCGACCTCGATGCTGTAGGAGAGGTTCGCATCCCACGCGACGACATGCTCATTGTCGATGGTAACCGGCTTTGCCGGCGTGCACTCGACCTCAATGAGATCACCGAAGGAGCTGATCAGAAGATCGCCCTGGCCCTCCGTCTCCATGACGAAAAGGCCGCCCGAGCCGCCGAACACAGCCTGGCTGACATTCTGGCGCTGCATCTTGTAGTTGACCGTGCTGTCGCAGGCAAAGAACGCGCCGTCATTTAAACGGTACTGCTGTGCTCCGACCGCAAGCTTCATAATTTTGCCCGGAAGAGCCGGAGCGATCGCCACGACACCGTCGCTCGCCTGTCCGACGACCTGTGTGATGAACATGCTCTCGCCGCTTGTCAGACTCCTGCCGATAGCGCCCAGTAGGCCGCCGAGGCCCTTCTTGCCGCTGTTCAGCTTGCCCTCCAGCGTGACGCCCTGCATATAGACCATCGCGCCGTTCTCAATCTTCGCCGTCTCTCCATTTCCGAGGAAGATTTTTGCCATCTGTGATCCCGCATCGCCTGTCAGTTCGTAGTTCATGTCATGACTCCTTTCTTGGTTTTGTTTGCCGACGGATATTATACCTCGTGCGGCGTTATTTCATTTTTCACGCTTCCTCTCCGCCTGCCGCATGAAACAGGTACTGCTCATACGCTCGCTTGGCAGCATAAAAGCTGCGCCTCGCGATATGCACCTGCTGTCCATCCCCCATGACGAACGTCATCAGCTCTCTGTCGATATCTCGGATCTTTGCCAGATTGACAAGATAGCTCTTGTGGCAGCGAAAAAAACAGTTCTCCGGAAACCGCTGTTCCGTCTCATCCAGAGTGCCGCGGACCGTTTTTTCGTCCCCGTCATCCAGATGGATACACAGATTTTTTCCCTTCTGTTCGACGAACAGAATACGGTCGAAGGGTATTCTGACCTGCATTCCGCCCATCTCGCACTCAAAATGAGGCTCCGACTCCTTTTTCATGATAACATAGCGCATCAGCTCCTCGATCTCATCCGCCCTGACCGGCTTTTCAAGATATCTGGCCGCCCGCAGGCGATATGACTCGAGCGCAAAGTCCTTGCTTGTCGTGGCAATCGCAGCCACGACGCGCGTGTCCTTCTCCCGGATCTTCTCCAGCGCATCGATCCCCGTCATTCCATTCATGTAGATATCAAGAATGAGCAGATCAAATTTTCCCGGATAAAATGCGGCCAGCAGCTCCTCTGCGCTCCCGAACGTCTCTGCCTCCACACGCTCCGCGGAAGCATTAACCATCGTAAGAAGTCTCTCCCTCTCCTGGCTGTCATCCTCACAGATTCCTACCTGAAGTCGTTCCATTGACATATCCCCCTTTGTCAGCGAAGTCCGGGAACTGAAGCTGTCCACGGTTCTTCCCGCGCGGTCCTGTTACGAGGCAGATTTTCACAGCATGTGATTTCGCACGATCTCCGCCTGATACAAACTTATTATGCCATGGATCCTGTCCGTGAGCAATTTGCCCGCTCTCCCGAATGCCCCTCTGCAATCGGCAGACTGCTTTTCTCACCGAATGCCCCTCTGCACCCGGCAGACTGCTTTTCTCACCCGAGGCCCCTCTGCACCTGGCGAGATATCCTTGCCTTGCGTCCCGGCACCTTCAGCTCTTCAAAAGCCGTCTGGCGCGCCCGTCAGACCTTTTCTTACAGACCGAGCGCGTTCAGCTCATCAGCCGTCAGATCAACCAGCTTCTCAGCCGCCTTCGCGCTGCTTCCGGCAATGCCCTTCCAGCTCGTGAGTCCGCCCGTGAGGTCGCTGAGCGCCATGTTAATCGCCGCGTTGCCCGCGCCGGCAAGCTCGTTCTTTGAAATCTGGAATTTATTTGCAGTCTTCCTGAAGCCCGTCACCGGGATGATCCAGACCTGATTGTGCCGGTCAAGAGGCGGAAATGTAATGATCGTGCTTAAGCCATGCTTCGTCAGGGCCGGCGCACCGGCCGAGAACGGCTTGTCCTTGATGGCCTCGTAGAGCTGCTCAATCGTGTAGTCATTTTTTGTCCTGATATTCTTAACCTTGACTCCCAGCATCCTGGTCTCCTCCTGCGCTGATATGCGTCCTCTGTCCGTCGATGAAAGCGGCGGCTCTGACTCATGTCCCGGGTGTCTACAGAACGCTTCGCTTTCGTACCGCTTCAGCACCTCAGACTCGCAAGCTCTCCGCTCGAATTTCATCAGTTTTCTAAGGGGGTGCTGAACGGTTATCTATATTCTACTAGGCCGAATATACTCCCCGATAGCACAGAAAAATGAGGGCCGCACGCAGAATCGGTACTTGACAAGCCGCGCGATACGTGATTCGCAATAGATTATTCTGCAAACTTCTGAAACCGTCCGGCGAGCGTGCTCTCCGTCCGGATTTCATCAGTTTTCTGATGGGTGCTGAATAATTACAAAAAAAGACTGCCGCACTTCTTCTTAGTGCGACAGCCCCCGCATATCTCAAATCATTATTTTCTCTGTTCAGCCACACAGCTCCTGCTGCATGTGGACAAACCCACCTCTTGCAGCGAGTCTTCCCACGCCTTACATCGCGTTCCTCGTTGTGGGCAGGCAAAATGGCTTCACCGTTTATCCGGCCGTTACCGGACTTCCTCGCCCATCGTCTCCGCGAACTTCTTGAGCGCCTTCTTCTGCTCTCTGTTCATCTTCGTCGGAACGGAGACCACCAGTGTCACATAGTGATCGCCGCGGCGGTCCTTGTTATGGACGGACGGAACGCCCTTGCCGCGCAGGCGGATCTTCGTATCTGTCTGCGTACCCGGCTTGACCTCGTACTCGACATCGCCGTCGACCGTTCTGATCCGGATCTTTCCGCCGAGTGCGGCGACAGAGAACGGAATCGACGTTGTAGAGTAAATATCCATGTCGTCTCTCTGGAAGACCGGATGGCGCGCGACGCGTACCTCGACGAGAAGATCGCCTCTCGGACCTCCGTTTGTGCCCGGCTCACCCTTCTCACGGATGCGGACACTCATGCCATTGTCAATACCGGCCGGAATATCGACGCTCAGCTTCTGACGGCGCGTAACGTAACCCGTTCCGCGGCAGTCCGGGCACTTCTCCCGGATGATCTTTCCTGTTCCGCGGCAGTCTGGGCAGACCGTCTCTGTCTGCATCATGCCGAAGATCGACTGCTGCGTCTGAACAACGCGGCCCGTGCCGTGACATTTCGAGCAGGTCTCCGGCTTCGTTCCCGGCTTCGCGCCTGTGCCTCCGCAGGTCGGGCACGGCTCGCGGAGATTGAGGTCCAGCTCCTTTGTACAGCCGAAGACAGCCTCCTCAAACGTAATGCTGACAGAGGTGCGCACATTGGCGCCTCTCATCGGCCCGTTATTTGCGCGGCTTCCCGAGCTCCTCCGGCCGCCGCCGAACAGGTCGCCGAAAATATCGCCGAAAATATCGCTCATGTCCTGTCCGCCGAAATCGAAGCCGCCGTTGTAGCCGGTTCCGCCATTTTCAAATGCAGCCATACCGAACTGATCATACTGCTGGCGCTTCTTCGGATCCGAGAGCACGGAATATGCCTCAGATGCCTCCTTGAACTTATCAGCCGCCTCCGGAGACGGATTGACGTCCGGATGGTATTTCTTCGCCAGCTTTCTGTATGCTTTCTTCAGCTCATCAGCGCTCGCATCTCTGCTGACGCCGAGGACCTCGTAATAATCTCTCTTCTGTTCTGCCATGATCGTTTCCTACTCTATATCAGACTGGTTCCGCCGCCCGCTGTCAGCATCCGTCGGAACCGATTGTTAATAAAGCCACCTCAGAAGTGTATCCGAAAAATGAAAGAATGGCAAGTGTTCGGACGCACTTCTCAGACTGCCTGTCCTTTACGCTTCTGCATGAAATGAAAAAAGGGGGCTGATTATCTGTCAGCCCCCGCGTCAAGCCTAAAAGGCTTTACTCTCTGAAATTATCCTTCAGCGGATCAGACTTCCTTGTAGTCCGCATCGACAACGTCGTCATTGTTGCTGCCGCCGTTATTGCTGCTGCCTGTGGACTGGCCGCCCTGAGCCGAACCAGTCGGGCCCTGCTGTCCGCCGCCCTGGTTATTCATGCTCTCATACATCTTTGTAAAGAGAGCCTGTGCGCTGTTCATCAGCTTCTCCTTGGCAGCCTTCAGCTCATCGAGCTCAGCATCTGTCATCGGCTGGTTCACATCTGGATGCTTTGCAAGGATATCCTTCAGTGCCTGGAGATCGCTCTCAACACCGGCCTTCTGGTTCGCGTCAATCTTATCGCCGACGTTCTTCAGAGCGTCCTCAACCTGGTTGACCATGGAGTCTGCCTCGTTGCGCGCATCAACAGCCTCCTTGCGCTTCTTATCCTCAGCCTCATACTGCTGAGCTTCCTTGACAGCCTTATCGATATCCGCATCACTCATGTTCGAAGAGGATGTGATTGTGATGTGCTGCTCCTTGCCTGTGCCAAGGTCCTTGGCGGAGACATTGACAATGCCGTTCGCATCGATATCGAAGGTAACCTCGATCTGCGGAACGCCTCTTCTTGCTGGCGGAATTCCATCGAGACGGAACTGGCCGAGGGACTTGTTGTCCCGTGCGAACTGACGCTCGCCCTGAAGGACGTTGATATCAACAGCCGTCTGGTTATCTGCCGCTGTCGAGAAGATCTGGCTCTTCTTCGTCGGGATCGTCGTATTTCTCGGAATCAGGACCGTGGAGATACCACCCATTGTCTCGATGGACAGTGAAAGCGGTGTGACATCGAGAAGAAGGATATCGCCGGCACCTGAATCGCCTGCGAGCTTACCACCCTGGATGCACGCACCAAGTGCGACACACTCATCCGGGTTGAGGTTCTTGGACGGCTCCTTGCCTGTCAGCTTTCTGACCTCTTCCTGAACAGCCGGGATACGTGTAGAACCACCGACCAGAAGGACCTTTGTCAGATCGCTTGCCGTAAGTCCTGCATCACGCAGAGCATTCTGAACCGGCGCGACAGTTCTCTCAACGAGACCTCTTGTCAGCTCATCGAACTTTGCACGTGTCAGGTCCATGTCGAAATGCTTCGGCTCGCCGTTGACAGCTGTGATGAACGGAAGGTTGATGTTCGTCGTTGTCGCAGTAGACAGCTCCTTCTTTGCCTTCTCAGCTGCTTCCTTGATTCTCTGAAGAGCCATGTTGTCCTTCGAGAGATCAACGCCTTCCTTGTTCTTGAAGTCCTGAATCATGTAATTTGCAATTGCGTTATCGAAATCATCGCCGCCGAGATGTGCATCACCGTTGACAGCCTTGACTTCGATGACACCATCACCGATCTCGATCAGGGAGACATCGAATGTGCCGCCGCCGAGGTCGTAGACCATGATCGTCTGATCCTTCTCGTTATCGAGGCCATATGCAAGTGCCGCTGCTGTCGGCTCGTTGATGATACGCTTGACATCGAGGCCTGCGATACGGCCTGCGTCCTTTGTTGCCTGTCTCTGCGCATCATTGAAGTACGCCGGAACTGTGATGACAGCCTCTGTGACCTTCTCGCCGAGATAAGCCTCTGCATCAGCCTTCAGCTTCTGAAGAATCATAGCGGAAATTTCCTGCGGTGTGTAGGACTTGCCGCCTGCTGTGACCTTCTCGTTTGTGCCCATCTTTCTCTTGATGGAAGAAATTGTATTTGCCGCGTTCGTGACTGCCTGACGCTTAGCCGGCTCACCGACAAGTCTCTCACCTGTCTTTGTAAATGCGACGACAGACGGTGTTGTTCTTGCGCCTTCCGAGTTCGCGATAACTGTCGGCTGACCGCCTTCCATGACAGCTACGCAGCTGTTTGTTGTACCAAGATCGATACCAATGATCTTACTCATATCTGTTACCTCCTCATCCAATTCGGAATCTGTACTTAATTTCATATGTATTATTCAGCCCGCAGTGAGGAACGCGAAACGTTCCAGGTCTGCGTACTGAAGATTTAACACCCGCGGCCCGGTCAGTTGGCGACCTGAACCATCGAATGTCTGATGACTGTATCCTTGTAGGTGTAGCCCTTCTGGAGGTCCTTCGCCACGACGTTCTCGCCGAGGCTGTCGTCCTCCACGTGCATCACCGCGTTGTGGTAGTTCGGATCAAACGGCTTTCCCTCCGCCTCAATCGGCTTGACACCAATGTCACTCAGTGTCTTCTGGAACTGCTTGTAGATCTTCTCCATTCCCTTCGCGACCGCGCCGTCCTTTTCATCGTCCGGCACCGCCGCCAGGCCTCTCTCGAAGCTGTCGGCCACAGGAAGGATCTTCGTCAGGACATCCTTCACAGCGTATGTGTAGATATCCGATTTTTCCTTCTCCGTGCGCTTCCGGAAGTTTTCATACTCGGCAAGTGTTCTCTTGTAGCGGTCTGTCAGATCAGCGATCTGATCATCCTTCTTCTTCGCCTCGAGCTTTGCTCTCTCAACGAGATCCTTGAGATCACCGTCCGCCTTTCCGGCCTTATCCGCCTTCTCACTCTCGCCGGATTTCTCATCCGCCTTCGCGCTGCCTTCGCTCTTTTTATTTTCTTCAGCCGCCTTATCCTTCGCGGCCATATCGTCCGGAGTCTTTGTCTCCTTCGGATCCTCAGCTGCTGTCTCCTCCGGAGTTCCTATCGTGATCTCCTCGGTGCCGTCAGCTGTATGCTTTACATGCTTTTCACTCAACTTGTTCCGTTATCCTCGCTTTCCTCATGTTTTTCCGGGATACCCGGACTCGACCCGCCGTCAAACACCTGGTTCAGTGTCGCCTTGACGGTCTTCAGATTGTCCATGACCTTCTCGTAATCCATACGTTTCGGTCCGATAATTCCGATTGTTCCCTGCATGCCATCGCCCAGCTCATAGGTTGCCGTGACAACGCTGCAGTCCTTCATGGACTCCACAGGACTCTCGTCGCCGATATAAACTCTGACGCCGTCATCGTCCTTCTTGTCCTTGTCTGTATCCTCAGGCTGAATGAAATCAGCCAGAAGCTTTTTCTCTTCTAACGTGGAGATGAGCTTGCTTGCATTTTCAGAATCCGCAAGCTCCGGATACTTGAAAATGTTGTTTGCGCCACTCGTGTAGATCTCCATGTTCTCATCGGTCTCAGCCCGGATCACCTCAGCGATCGTATCGAGAACCTCATTTACGATCTGGCTGTGGGCTCCCGCCTCCTCCTTGATGTTGGAGATAAGACCAAGATTGATGTCCGCGAGGCTCAGTCCATTGAGGCGTGTGTTCAACAGCAGGTTCAGCTTCAGGACCTGCTGCTCCGTGATATCCTCATTCAGATCAATGATGTGGTTCTTGACGATATTGCCGTCAATGACAACCACGTTCAGGATCTGTCTCGGATTCAGTCTGGAGAGCTGAATGAACTTGACCTTGTTGTGCTTGTAATTCGGTGTGGAGAGCATCGCCGTATAGTTCGTGTTATTGGCAAGAAGCTTTACGACCTGCTTCAGGACCTCCTCCATGCGCGTTGTCTTCGCGATCATCAGAGAATTCATGGCAGTTACCTGCTGTGTCTTCTCATTGACCAGATGATCAACATAAAGGCGATAGCCTTTATCAGTCGGGATGCGTCCCGCTGAGGTGTGCGGCTGAATGATATAGCCCATCTCCTCAAGGTCCGACATCTCGTTGCGGATTGTAGCGGAGCTCAGATTCAGGTCCGTGTACTTGGAGATCGTCCGTGAACCGACCGGCTCGCCTGTCTTGAGGTAAGTCTGGATAATCGCGTCCATGATTTTCTGCTTTCTCGAATCCAGTTCCAAAGCTTCCGCTCCTTTCTTTGTTTTTTGTCTGTTAGCACTCGATATATTGGAGTGCTAACATCTGACTATATTTATACACCGGGTCGTCAAGTATGTCAACTAAATTTATAATATTTTTTTCAATGCTCGAGTATGGGGTTACAGTTCACACGCCACCAGACCTCGGTGAACGGTCAACGATATCAGGAGCGGTGAGGGCGTTATACGGAGGAGTCCGAAGATCACCCTGAGCCGCTGTGTCAGCGGCGAAGGGAAGCTGAGGAGGACGGAGTCTGCCCGATACCGCCCTGATATTCGCGACCGCATGCGACTTTGGATGGCGTGTGAACAGTAACAGTCTGGGTACTGAACACGATCACATCTGATGGCGGACGACCGCGTACTCATCATCAGCGCGATAATACTGACACTCCGTCTCCGGCGATGTGTAGAACCTCACGACCTCATCCTCGTCCATATCGATATTGCAGACGTATGCGTCCTCGTCCTCATCATATGCGTAATTCGCACAGGTATCACAGATCATGCCATTCCTCCACGATTATATTTTTTCTTCCTATTATACTTTTTCGGCGCCGTCACTCCGGCCAGCGCATTCTTCGCGATCGCGTCCGCTTCTCGTCTCCGGTTCGCTCTGCGGACTCTGTGCTCGGTGTCCTTCGCGTCATCCAGGTTCTTCTTCAGCTCAACCATCTCATCCCGGAGCTGGGCCGCCATCTCGAAATTGAGCTCCGCGGCCGCCGCGCGCATCTGCTTCTCCACCTTGTCAATCAGCTCCTCCAGCTCGCCGCGATCCATGTCCTCCGGCGCCTTGCCGATCTTCTTCTCTGTCTCGGCCGCCTCCTTCGATGTGGAAATGAGGTCCCTGACCGCCTTGTGGATGGTCTGCGGCGTGATCCCGTGCTCCTCGTTGTACTGCATCTGAATCTTCCGGCGCCGCTTCGTCTCATCGATCGCCCGCTTCATGGAATCTGTCATGACATCCGCGTACATAATGACATGGCCTTCTGAGTTTCGGGCCGCGCGGCCGATCGTCTGAATCAGTGACGTCTCCGAGCGCAGGAACCCTTCCTTGTCAGCATCGAGAATAGCGACAAGCGTAATCTCCGGGATATCGAGACCCTCGCGGAGCAGGTTGATGCCGACAAGCACATCGAAGACATCGAGGCGCATGTCGCGGATGATCTGCGTCCGCTCCAACGTGTCGATATCAGAGTGAAGATAGCGCACGCGGATATCCAGCTCCTTCAGATAATCGGTCAGGTCCTCAGCCATCTTCTTTGTCAGTGTCGTGATCATGACCTTGTGGTGCTTTCCGATTTCCTTCCGTATCTCGCCGACCAGATCATCGATCTGCCCCTTGACCGGCCGGACCTCGACATCGGGATCAAGAAGACCGGTCGGACGAATGACCTGCTCCGCCCGGAGAAGCTCATGCTCCTCCTCATATTTGCCCGGCGTCGCGGACACGAACAAGATCTGGTCGATCCGCTCCTCGAACTCATTGAAGCTGAGCGGCCGGTTGTCGAGCGCAGACGGGAGGCGAAAGCCATAGTCCACGAGCGTCTGTTTTCTACTCCTGTCTCCGTTGTACATGGCGCCGATCTGCGGGATCGTCATGTGGGACTCATCCACGATAATCAGGAAGTCATTATTGAAATAATCCATCAGCGTATACGGGGGCTGGCCCGCAGCGCGCCCGGTCAGATGCCTCGAGTAATTCTCGATGCCGGAGCAGAAGCCCGTCTCGCGCATCATCTCGACATCAAAATCCGTCCGCTCCTCGATGCGCTGGGCCTCGAGCAGCTTGTCATTTGCCCGGAACTCCTTCACCCGCGCGTCCTTCTCCTTCTCGATGGCTGCGCAGGCGGCCTTCATCCGCTCCTCGGGGACGACGTAGAAGGACGCCGGATAAATCGGGGCGTAGGTGAGATCGGCGAGCACCTCTCCCGTCAGGATGTCGACCCGGCTCACGCGGTCGATCTCGTCGCCGAAAAATTCAACGCGGATCGCGTACTCATTTTCATCGGCCGGAATGACCTCGAGCGTATCTCCCTTCACCCGGAACGTGCCGCGGTGGAAGTCAACCTCATTTCGCTCGTACTGCATACTGATGAGCTCTCCGATCAGCGTGTCTCTGTCCTTCTGCATGCCCGGCCGGACGCTCGTCATCATGTTCATGAAGTCATCCGGTGCGCCGATGCCGTAAATGCACGACACGGACGAGACAATAACGACATCTCTCCGCTCGCTGAGCGATGAGAGCGCGGAGAGACGGAGCTTATCGATCTCGTCGTTGACGGCGGAATCCTTCGCGATATAGGTGTCCGAGGACGGGACATAGGCCTCCGGCTGATAATAATCGTAGTAACTGACAAAGTACTCGACGGCATTCTCCGGAAAGAATTCCTTCATTTCCGAATAGGTCTGCGCGGCGAGCGTCTTGTTGTGGGAAATGATCAGCGTCGGCTTGTTCAGCTCCGCGATGACATTTGCCATTGTAAATGTCTTGCCTGAACCGGTGACGCCGAGCAGGGTCTCCGCCTGGTTGCCCTCCCGGAAGCCCTGCACGAGCTCGCGGATGGCCTCCGGCTGATCACCGGTCGGTTTATAATCTGAGTGAAGCTTGAAATTCATATGCTCTCCTTATCAAAAACAGGTAACTGTTCAGCACCCCAGACTCGGAACGCTTTGCGTTCCTCGTTGTGGGCGGATGGGATACTGTTCAGCACCCCACACTCGGAACGCAGAGCGTTCCTCGTTGTGGGCGGACAGAGCGGCTTCGCCGCTTGTCCGCCCCTCGGAGCCTTGAAAAGATATTAGGCGAGCAAGCTCTCCTTCCATCTTTTCAATTCTCCGAGGGGTGCTGAACCTTTATAAAAAAACTCTGAGGTATCTCTACCTCAGAGTCTATCATAAGTGTCACTGTGTGGACAGGTCTCACACCTGCAGATGCTTCTTAACTGTGATGATCGCGCCCGTAAGGCCGATGCCGAGACCAAGAATCAGGCTGACCGGTCCGACATAGACAAAGACCTGCTTCACGCTGAGCAGCACGCCAGACATGGAGCTGAGGAAGCCGAACTTCGTGAGCACCTTCGTCATCAGCGCGTTGTAGCCGAAATACAGGATCACCATCGGAATCACCGATCCGATCAGTCCGAGGATAAGACCCTCGACAACAAATGGCGCCCGGACGAAGGAGTCCGTCGCTCCGATCAGCTTCATGATGCCGATCTCATCCTTTCGGACCTCAATGCCGACGTTGATCGTGTTGGAAATGAGGATCACCGACACGACCAGCAGAACCGCGATGATCGCGACAGACAGCATCGTGAAGAGTCTGTTAAAGCTCTTCAGCGTTGTCGCGGCACCGGACGACTGGTTGACCTGACGGACACCGTCAATCGCCTTGATCTGGCTGACGACCGCGTCCTGATTCTCGATCTTGTCCACGAGAACCGTGAAGTTTGCGGAGTTCGCAAGCGGGTTGTCAGAGAAGCCCTCCGCGAGCGCCGGATTTGACTCGAAATATTCCTCCTGATACTGGGACCACGCCTCGTCGGCGGACGTAAAGGTGACCGATGTGACGTGATCAATCGCCTTGATCTGATCGCCGATCTGCGTCATCTGATCGTCCGTGACGCCCTCGTTCATAAAGACCGTGACACCGACGCGCTGCTCAAGATCCGTACGGATTGCATTTACATTCATAATAATAGAGAAAAATGCTCCGAAGATGAAAATGCAGGCTGTCATGGTCGCGATCGAGGCGATTGAGAACATCTTGTTCCGTCCGATATTCTTGAATCCCTGTTTCACATGATATCCAAATGAACTAAGCTTCAACGTAACTTCCTTCCTCGACGTCGTGGGCGATAGCGCCTCTGTGCATCGTGATGACTCGCTTTCCGAGACGGTTGACCAGATCCTTGTTGTGCGTGACGACAAGGACCGTCGTACCCTTCTCATTGATCTTCTCGAGCAGTTTCATGATCTCAAGCGAATTGCGCGGGTCCAGGTTTCCTGTCGGCTCATCGGCGAGAAGAATCTTCGGCCGGTTGACGACCGCGCGGGCAATCGCAACTCGCTGCTGCTCGCCGCCGGAGAGCTGTCTCGGAAGAGACTTGTATTTCTCAGCGAGTCCGACCTCCCTCAGTGCCTCAGGGACACGCTTGCGGATTTCTCTTGCCGGGGCCTCAATGACATGCTGCGCGAAGGCGACATTCTCATAGACGGTCATCTCCGGAAGAAGACGGAAATCCTGGTAGACGACGCCGATCTGACGTCTGTACTTCGGAATCTGTCTGTGTTTCATTGTATTCAGAACGTAGCCGTTCACGGTGATAATTCCGTGGGTCGGCTCCAGCTCCTTCATGAGAAGCTTGATCAGCGTCGATTTGCCCGCGCCGGACTCTCCGACGACGAACACGAACTCGCCCTTGTCGACATGAAGCGAAATCTCATCGACGGCCGGCTGACCCTTCTCGTACTGCTTGCTCACACGGTCAAGATCGATCATGTTTCCTCCTTATGATAATGCATTTACAGCTCAGGATGTTCCCGCCGGTTTCCGCTCCCGACGGCTGTCTTTCTATCATACATCCGCTCCTGCCATAAAAACAAGATACAGGTGACGTTATGGGCAGATTCTGCCCCTTGGCCACCTGTACTACCATTACATATTTAAGCAAAAATGTCAAGAGTATTACAATTTTATTACATTCATCAATACTCGAGCTTTTCCATGTACTTCATGTACTTCACGACCATCAGTGCGATCTTGAATGTGATGGCATCGTCAAATACACGAAGATCAAGACCCGTGCTCTTCTGCAGCTTGTCCAGTCTGTAGACGAGCGTGTTTCTGTGAATGTAGAGCTGGCGGGACGTCTCGGAGACATTCAGAGAGTTCTCGAAGAACTTGTTGATTGTCGTCAGCGTCTCCTCATCGAAGTCATCCGGGGACTTGTCCGTGAAGATTTCCTTGATAAACATCTTGCACAGCGGAATCGGAAGCTGATAGATCAGACGGCCGATGCCGAGCTGGCTGTACGCGACGATGTTCTGGTCCTCGAAGAAGATCTTTCCGACGTCGAGCGCCATGCGCGCCTCCTTGTAGGAGCGGGAAACCTCCTTGATCTCGTTCACAACATTGCCGTAGGCGACATGAATAAAGCCGTGGTCCCCCTGCTCAAGCGCATGCACGATCGACTGGGCGACGTCCCTCATTTCCTTGGAGGTGTCGTCCGACTCGAGCTGCTTGATGATAATGATGCTCTTCTCATCAACCGCCGTGATAAAATCATTTTTCGACTTCGAAAACAGATTCTTGACGGTCTCCATCGTGCTGTAGTCCTTGCTCTGCTCGGACTCCAGAATATAGACGACGCGCTTGACATCTGTCGCGATATGAAGGCGCTTCGCGCGGTTATAGACATCGACGAGAAGCAGGTTGTCAAGAAGAAGGTTCTTGATGAAGTTATCCTTGTCAAAATGCTCCTTGTACGCGATCAGCAGGTTCTGGATCTGGAAAGCAGCCATCTTTCCGACCATCACCGTGTCCTCACCGCCGGTCACAACGACAATATATTCCAGCTGATAGTCGTCGTATACCTTGAAATACCTGTTGTCACGAATCTCCTGAAAATCCGCCTGTGACTCGGCAAAGCTGATGACATCAGTCCTGTTCACGGCCGGATCGTCCTTCGTCGAAGCCACAACCTTTCCGTCCAGATTAACAATAGTCAGCTCACATTTCGTGATGCTCTTAATCCCGTTGATTGTATCCTGAAGAACCAGATTTGAAATCATTTCGTCACCCCGCTGATTTTTTTCTTTCATCCCAAAAGAACTGCGTGTCGGCCATTTCGTTACTTTTGCGATGCTGCAGAACAGGCTCACGCCGCCTGAGGTGCATATTTGTAAAAATCATCACAAATAATGGCTATATTATACAACAATATTGCTAAAGACGCTAGGGCTTTATCCTGCATTACCACCTTTTCCTCCGTCTTTTTGTCAGGGTGCCTCGTTATCCGGATTTCATCAGTTTTCCAGGGGCTGCTGAATAATTACAAAAAAACTGCCGCTCGCCCCGGCTGCTGTCAGCCTCAGGGTTTGCGGCAGGTTCCACTTCTCATGTAAATGCAGACGGCAGGTTCCGCCTCTCATGTAAGCGCGGATGTCCGGTTGTGCCGGTCAAGCACGATCTGGATCGCCTTCCTGCGGTCCTCGATCTTTGCCTGCGTGTGGGCCCCGCCGTACTCGCCGTCGAACGTCCACGGGATCTCCTCAAGCGCCGTTATCTCAATGGAATCGGTCTTGAAGTAATCGATGAGGTCCGTGTCGCGGTTTGCCGTCAGGATCGATTCGATAATTTCCTGCATTTCCAGGACATTCTTCGGATTGCGGACGAGCGTGACCTCAAATTCTCCGTCATCGAGCTTGACCTGCTTCCCGGTCAGGTTCTTGAAGCCTCCGACGGACAGTGAGTTCGTAACCATGCCGAAAATGTAGTCCTGCTGGATCTGCATTTCCGGGGTCACGACCCGCATCATATAGGACTTGAGATCGCCGAGGCGCTTCGCCCCTTCCATAATATAGGCGACGTGTCCAAGCGCATTCTTCATGTCCTGGTTGGTCTGATACGCGACGTCCGTAAATGCGCCGAATGCTGCCACGTAAATGAAAACATGGTTCTTGTTAAACATCCCGACATCGACGCCGCGCGGATGACCGCTGATGATGTCTCCGACCGCCTCCATGACATTGGAGGACAATCCGAGACTGGACGCATAGTCATTCGTCGAGCCAACCGGTATGTAGCCGATCGGTATGTCCCGGCCGCTCCGGATCAGCCCGGTCACAACCTCATCGAGTGTTCCGTCCCCGCCCGCAGGGACGATCACGTTGTACTCACCCTCCAGATACTGCACCTTGTCGACAGCGTCTCCCGGCGCCTGCGTCGGATATGTCTCGACCGCGAACCCGGCCTTTGTGAACATATCAATCACTTCCGGCAGATGCTGCAGGAACAGCCCCTTGCCCGCCTTCGGGTTGTAAATGAGCAACAGACGATTATTCATTTTTTAACGACCTCCGGTATGTATTTTTCCCTCTCCCCGGCTCAGATACAGGTATTCTACACCCTTTAGGTAGGTCCCGCAAGCAAATGAAAACCATTATAAAAACGCAGCGATTCGGCTCTCCGGGACTCGAAAAACTGATGAAACCGTTCGGCTGGCAGGCTCTCCATCCGGATTTTGTCAGTAACCCGAGGGACGCTGAATAATTACATAAAAACAACAACAGAAGGACACATTTTCTTCACTGCCTTCCCTCAGAATACAGGTATAAGATGAAGCGAGGAGATAGGAAAGCTCATCTGAATCAATCGAAATCATTTCGGGACTACCCCATGAAGGAGGCTTTACATATGAGTAAATGGAAGAAAATCGGCGTCGTGGCCGCTATCGCCGTGACATGCGGACTCCTCGGAGCAGGAGTGTCAACAGCAGCCAATCTGTCAGGAAAGCTTTCAACCACAACATCGTCTGAATCGTCGTCAGATTCATCAGACAGCACAACAACTGCCAACGATCTGACGAAGACCAATTCCGACAGCGGAAGCGTGACAAACGCTTCCAAGGAGATCGGGTCCACATCGGATGCGAACAGCTCGGACAGCACAGACAGCGACGGTGACCTGTCCGTCGAGGACGTCGCAGCCAACTCGATGCCGGCGATGGTCGCCATCACAAACACCTCCGTCTCTGAGGTTCAAAACTACCTCGGAAACGGCAGCTTCAGTAACGGCGGGCAGACAGCAGAGAGTGTCAGCATGGGTACCGGCATCATCGTCGGCGAGACAGATGACCTCGTATTGATCGCGACAAATGCGCACGTCATTTCCGGTGCAGATCAGCTCTCGATCGCATTCGTCGATGACTCCGCGGCATCCGGCACGGTTGTCGGATCCGATACGACAAATGACCTCGCGGTTGTCTCCGTCAAGAAGAGTGATCTCTCGAGCGACACGCTGAGCCAGATCAAGGTCATCACAATGGGCTCCTCTGACGACCTCAAGGTCGGCGAGCAGGTCGTCGCGATCGGCAACGCGCTCGGCTATGGCCAGTCCGTCTCGACTGGTATCGTCAGTGCGCTCAACCGCTCGATCACCTCACAGGATGAATCGACAGGGGAAACAACGACCTCAGAGGGCATGATCCAGACAGATGCATCCATCAACCCGGGCAACTCTGGCGGCGCTCTTCTCAATATGAAGGGAGAGCTCATCGGCATCAACTCTGCCAAGTATGAGGACACATCAGTCGAAGGCATGGGCTATGCGATCCCGATCAGCTACGCAGAGCCGATTCTCACAAAGCTTGCAAACGGTGAGTCCACTTCCTCGGATTCAACGACGACATCCGGCTCCGGTGACGCTTACCTTGGCATCCAGGGCACATCCGTCACAGAGACCTACTCTCAGTACTACGGAATTCCGGAAGGCGTCTACGTGAGCGCAGTCGCGAGCGGCTCCGCTGCCGAGCAGGCAGGCATTGAGCAGGGCGACATCATCACAGCCGTCGACAACACAAGCATAACAAGCACGGAGGACCTGAAGACGGCTCTCTCAAACTACAGCTCCGGTGACACCGCGACGATCACGCTCTCAAGATCCGCGTCGAACATCCAGGGCTACGGCGGTTCCGGAAACTCCTACGTGTCCGGAACGGTGACGGTCACCTTCGGAAGCACTTCCTCAGCAGGAAGCACTTCGACAAGCAAGACAGCTGCCTGACGCAGCAGACAGAAGAAGAATTATCAGATTCCTGGTAATTGCCAGGCAATCAAAAAGGGGGCCGGCGGATATCCGCCGGGCCTCTTTTGCGTCTGTGTATACAGGGCTTTTATACATGTACAGAAATTAATACTATCCGGGTATCTCATTTGACATGCCCGTAACATAGCTCTATAATCCGTCTCAGCAATCAGCAAGGGGGCTGATGCGCCGCACAATACGCGGCGTATCGGTCCCTTTTTGCGTTGTAATGAGGAGGGTTTATATGGACTATTCAGTAACAGATACCATGTGGGTATTCTTCTGCGCAATTCTGGTCTTCTTTATGAATCTCGGATTTGCGGCCGTTGAGGCAGGCTTCGCAAGAGCGAAAAACTGCGTCAACATTCTGTCGAAGAACTTCATCGTCTTCGCGGTTTCATCTCTCGGTTTCCTGGTCCTCGGCTGGGGACTCATGTTCGGCGGCAGCCATCCGTTCATCGGCACATCTCATCTGTCCGTCCTGTTTTCTTCTGATTATTCGTTCTATGACAACACACTGACAAGCACCGTTCCGTTCTGGGGCAAGTTCTTCTTCGAGCTCGTCTTCTGCGGAACAGCGGCGACGATCGTTTCCGGAGCCGTTGCAGAGCGTGTCAAGTACGTGTCGTTCATCATTTTCTCATTTGTCCTCACGGCTTTCATCTACCCGATCGTCGGTCACTGGGTATGGGGCGGCGGCTGGCTCTCCCAGCTCGGCTTCCTCGATTTCTCCGGTGACACAGTCGTCCATTCTCTCGGCGGCTGGTCAGCACTCGCAGGCGCGATGATCCTCGGCCCCCGTATCGGAAAATACGACAAGAACGGCAAGGCAAGAGCAATTCCGGGCCACAACATGTCTCTCGCAGTCATCGGCCTCTTCGTCCTCTGGCTCGGCTGGTTCGGATTCAACCCGGGCTCCACGCTGACAGCAGATCATCCGGCTGATATTGTACACGCTCTGATGACAACCAACACATCCGCCATCGCAGCTGTCCTGACATCCACAGTCACAGCCTGGATCGTCATCGGCAAGCCGGACCTCGGCATGACAGTCAACGGCTGCCTCGCAGGTCTCGTCGGCATCACGGCGGGCTGCACCTACGTCACGGTTCAGGGCTCATTTATCATGGGCTGCATCGCAGGCGTTGTCGTTGTCTTCGCGGTCCTGTTCTTCGACAAGATCCATATCGATGACCCGGTCGGCGCGTGCGCCGTTCACCTGTGCAACGGTGTTCTCGGCACACTTGCCGTCGGTCTCTTCGCAAAGGCAGGCGTCACGACAGTTTCCAAGACAAATGGTCTCTTCTACGGCGGCGGTCTTCACCTCTTCGGTGTTCAGTTGCTCGGCGTCGTAGCGGTCGGTGCATTTTCATTTGCAACTGCCTTCATCACATGGAAGGTTCTGCAGCACACGATCGGCATCCGCGTAAGCCGTGAGGAGGAGCTTCAGGGCCTCGACATCGGCGAGCACGGCAACACAGCATATCCGGATTTCGCTCCGGCTACCGCGACAGCCTTCAACACAGAGATCGGCGACGACAACGCTATTGCTGCCGCTGCTCCTGCAAATGCAGTTCCGGTTGATAAGTCAGTCCAGGTCGTCCGCAACGAGAAGAAGGGTGCCAAGATCACACAGGTCTCGATCCTCTGCAACCAGACGAGATTCGGCGAGCTGCAGGATTCCCTTGAGGCCATGGGCATCACCGGCATGACAGTAACGAACGTCTTCGGACACGGCATGCAGAAGGGCCACACCACATTCTTCCGCGGCGCGCCGGTCGAGACGAGACTTCTTCCGAAGATCAAGATCGACGTTGTCATCTGCAAGATCGACACCGAGGACCTCATCAAGACGGTCCAGAAGGTCCTCTACAGCGGCAAGGTCGGCGACGGCAAGATCTTCCTGTACGACGTCGAGGATGTCATCAAGATCCGCACAAGCGAGCGAGGCTACGATGCCCTGCAGGACGAGGCGGACGCAGAATAAATACACAGTTCTGCCGGGCTTCAGAAATCCCGGTATAAAAAAGGAGTTTCCGCATCAATCAGTGCGGAAGCTCTTTTTTTATACCCTTGATGAAGCTTTCAATCGGCCAGAGCACGGTCAAGCGTCCAAACCTTACCAGTCTCCTCCACGCAGACAGGACCGAAACTCCGTGTCCATGCTTCTCCTTCCTGTGAATTCATTGTCTGAAGAAACGACGCTCCGCCTTTACATTCACGCCTTTCTTGTCTCCTGCGCACGCAGGCCGCACTCACCGCGCCTCCTCCGCGTAGTCCACGTAATCAAGGTTTCCCAGCTTCTCAATCAGTCTCGCGTGGTCCATATCCTGCTTCATATCCACAGTCAGAAGAACCGCAACATCCTCGTCCGCCTGCAGATGGGACTTCTGCGTCTCCAGCGAGATCACGGAATACCCGAGGGACTTAAAATAAAGAAGAAGCTCACGGACACCGCTCTCCCGCTCCACCTCCGCATAGATGCGGACGTAGCGGCTGCTCCCGCTGATCCGGTGCGAGGCGCGCGTGAGCACAACAAGTATAAAGACAATCAGCAGGAAGCCTGCAATCGATTCCATCCAGAGACCGGCCCCGAGCGTGATCCCGAGGGCCGCTGTCGCCCACAGGCTGGCCGCCGTGACCAGCCCCCGGATATAGTGTGTGCCCGTCACAACAATCGTACCGACGCCGATAAAGCTCATGCCGCTGATTACCTGAGCTGCCATTCTCGAGGGGTCTACGCCGCTGTAGCGGAGCGCAAGCTCCTCATTGACGACCATTACCAGGCAGGAGCCGAGACACACCAGAGCAAATGTCCGCATGCCCGCGACCTGTCCCTGCTTCTCGCGGCAGATCCCAATCAATGATCCGAACACAACCGACAGCAGCAGCCTTATAAAAAATGAAAACTGTTCCGACGCAAACAGGGCCATGTTTTCTTCCTCCGCATATACAAAAGGCCCCGGAAACATAGCGTTCCCGGGGTCTTGTAAATCCTGTATTTTCCTGCAGGCAAACCGAATTATCGCTTGCTGAACTGCGGAGCACGACGTGCGGCTTTGAGACCGTACTTCTTTCTCTCCTTCATTCTCGGATCTCTTGTAAGGAATCCTTCAGCCTTCAGTGTCTTGCGATATGCGTCAGAATCGACCTTGCAGAGAGCACGGGAAATGCCGTGGCGGATAGCGCCGGCCTGACCTGTGTAACCGCCGCCGCGGACTGTAACCGTGACGTCGAACTTGTCAGCTGTCTCTGTCGCTGCAAGCGGCTGACGAACGATCATCTTCAGAGTCTCCGGACCGAAGAACTCATCGATGTCTCTCTTGTTGATCGTGATCTTGCCAGTTCCCTGTGAAAGGTACACTCTGGCGACGGAGCTCTTTCTTCTGCCTGTACCATAAAACTTTTCGCTTGCCAATTTTGTACCCTCCTATCAGAATTTCAGCGTCAGGACTTCCGGCTTCTGAGCAGCGTGCTCATGCTCCGGTCCAGCGTAGACGTGAAGTTTCTTGAACTGTGCGTCGCCGAGAACACCGTGCGGGATCATACCGCGGACAGCGTACTCAACAACTCTCTCCGGATGCTTCTCCATCATTTCCTTGTAGGATGTGAACTTAGCGCCGCCCACATACTTGGAATGACGGAAATATACCTTCTGATCAGCCTTGCGGCCTGTCAGCTTAACCTTGTCAGCATTGATGACGATGACATAATCGCCTGTATCAACATGCGGCGTGTAGATCGGCTTATTCTTGCCTCTCAGGATGTTGGCAACTTCCGTAGCCAGGCGTCCAAGAGTCGCGTCGGTAGCATCGATGACATACCATTTGCGCTCAACATCTTCCGGCTTAGCCATAAATGTGCTCATGGGATTTCCTCCAAAATATCAGTCTCAATAGTTGTATCATCATTCCTTCCGGATGTCCTTCATCCATCAGGCGCTACGTTGCCGTGCCGGGGCTTTGGCCGTACAATGAGCATAAAATATAAGCGACTTGGGATGTCGCACCTAAGTATTATATGCGTTTCCGGGGGGTCGTGTCAACCTGAAATCTCGCGGATTTCGTGAATTTTCTCACGTCATCACGCTACATAGCTGAATCATATTCTTGACGAATATATCTCCTCTTATTATAATGATTCTCAATTGGTAATTATTCATAAAACAAACAGCAAGGACAGAGGGAGGGAGCTGCATGCCGGATAGCACTGGTTATAATGATGATAATATCCTGGCGAGATTTTTCGGGAAATCTTCTAATTATACTGACATTCCAAACAAGCTGTTCAAGGAGTACAACGTCAAGAAGGGACTCCGCAATGAGGACGGCACCGGAGTCCGCATCGGTCTCACAAGAGTCTCCGATGTCATCGGATATCAGACACTCGAGGACGGAAGCGTCGTTCCCTGCGAGGGTGATCTCTGCTTCCGCGGCTACAGCATCAAGGACCTGATCCGGAACCGCCAGAAGAACTACGGGTTTGAAGAGACGGTCTTTCTCCTGCTCTTCGGCTATCTCCCGAAGCGGGATGAATTTGAGCGCTTCAAGCAGGCGATGGCAATCCGCTACGACCTGCCGGACCGCTTCCTGATCAACGAGATCCTGAGCTCTCCGTCGAAGAACCTGATGAACCGCCTGCAGGTGCTGACGCTTGCTCTCTATAATTATGACGATGATCCGGACAGTCAGGATGTCTACCAGACCATGCTGAAGGGACTCAACCTCATCGCGAAGTTCCCTTCGCTCGGCTGCTATTCCTATCAGTCGAAAATGCACACCCTGTACCGCCAGTCGCTCGTCATTCATTATCCGCGGCAGGATTACTCGATCGCCGAGAATATTCTCTACATGCTGCGCCCGGACGGAAAGTTCACGCAGCGCGAGGCTAACCTCCTCGACGCACTGCTCGTCATGCATGCGGACCACGGCGGCGGAAATAACTCCACATTCACCAATGTCGTCGTCGGATCGACGGCCACGGACCTCTACTCCGCAGTCAGCGCCTCGATCGGCTCCCTCAAGGGTCCGAGACACGGCGGCGCGAATATTTCCGTCTCGAAAATGATGAACGAGATCATCTCTATGACGCATTACTCGACCGACAAGGACCAGCTCCGCAGCGTCGTGAACGGTCTTCTCGACGGCGAGCTCTACGACCACAGCGGCCTCATTTACGGCTTCGGCCACGCCGTCTACACGCTCTCTGATCCGAGAGCCGAGCTTCTGCGCTCGCTCTGTGAGAAGCTCGCAGAGGAACAGCACTGCGAGGAGAAATTCGAGTTCTACCGCGCCTTCGAGGCCATGGTCAAGGAAGTCGTCATGGAGCGCAAGGGCCGCACGATCCCGACCAACGTCGATTTCTACTCCGGCTTCGCCTATCACATGCTCGGCATTCCGGAGGACCTCTTCACACCGCTCTTTGCGATCGCGCGTGTCGCCGGCTGGGTCGCGCACAACGTCGAGAACAAGGAATATGACGGCAAGATCATGCGTCCGGCAACAAAATACGTCGGAGACCGCCTCGAGTTCACGGCGATGGAGGACCGCTGAATCTGTCTCCGGAATGGATAACGTTCTACGGATTCACCATAACTACATAAAATGCAATCAAAAAGATGTACCTTCGGTTCGCTTTGAATCGAAGGTACATCTTTTATAATATTCTTATGCCCGGTCGCCCTTTTCCGTCGACAGGAGAATCCGGTCGTTGTTGAACTCTCCGCCCGTATCCTGCGCAAATTTCGCAAGCAGCTGCTCAACGGTCATGCCCTCGCGCTCCTTTCCGCGGACGTCGAAGACGATCCTTCCGGAATCCATCATCAGCGTGCGGTTTCCGAGCTCAAGCGCCTGGTTCATGTTGTGCGTGACCATGAGGCAGGTGATCTTTCTTTCCTTCACGATGCTCTTCGTGAGATCGAGTACCTTGGACGCCGTTGCCGGGTCGAGGGCCGCCGTGTGCTCATCGAGAAGGAGGAGCTTCGGTGTTACGACAGTCGCCATAAGAAGCGTCAGCGCCTGTCTCTGGCCGCCTGAGAGCAGGCCGACCGGGTTCTTCATGCGGTCCTCAAGTCCCATGTCGAGGAGAGCCAGCTTCTCGCGGAACATCTCTCGTTCCTTCTTGCTCACCCGGCTGAAGATCTGGTGCTTTCCCGTGCTCGCGCGGAGGTATGCCACCGCGAGGTTTTCCTCGATGGTCATATGCGGCGCAGTTCCCATCAGCGGGTCCTGGAACAGACGGCCGATGAATTTGCTGCGCACATGCTCCGGCGTAAATGTAATGTCCTCTCCGTCCAGAACGATCCGGCCCTCATCCACATAGAAGGAACCGGCGATCGCGTTGAACATGGTGGACTTGCCCGCGCCGTTTGATCCGACGATCGTCGCGAAGTCCCCGTCCTCCATGGTCAGTGAAAGATCACGGAGCGCGCGCTTTTCATTTACCGTGCCGGGATTAAACGTCTTTGAAATATGAGAAAGTTCAAGCATGCTCACTGCCTCCCTTCCGTATCTTTATTTCTGACGTGTCCTGCCATGCCGGCGTGCTTCTTTCTCTCAAATGAAACCATCTCCTTCGTCTGCGGAGCTATGATCGCGACGCAGACAATCAGTGCGGAGACGAGCTTGAATGCCTCTGTCGGGACGTTCAGCCGGAGTGCGAGGGAAATGATCACGCGGTAGAGGCAGGAGCCCAGAACGACGCTGATGATCTTCCAGAGCATATTCTGGCTCTTCTTCGAGAAGCTCTCGCCGATGATCAGTGAGGCGAGCGCAATAGTGACCATGCCGGTGCCGAGGTTGATATCACTCGTCTTGTTGTACTGGCCGACCAGCGCGCCTGCGAGGCCGGTCATTGCATTTGCCACACAGAGACCGACTGTGATGGTAAATGCAGGATTGATGGAGGAGGCCCTGACCATCGCGGGGCTGTCACCAGTCGCGCGGATCGAGAGGCCGAGCCGCGTGCTGAGAAACCACCGGAGCGCCAGGCAGATCAGCGCGAGCAGGACCGCCAGGAGCAGAAGCGGGCTCCAGCCCTTCCACTGCGTCGACTTCCCGACCCCCTTGATCAGTGAGAAGACGGTCGGCTTTCCGAAGATCGGATAGTTCGACGAGAAGCCCATGACCGCGAGGTTGATCGTATAGAGGCCGGTGTTGACGATAATGCCGGCGAGGATGCTCTGGACGTGGAAGCGCGTCTGCAGAAGCGCCGTCACGAATCCTGAGCAGACGCCCGCCGCCATGCCGGCGACGAGGGCCAGGACCGGATGTCCGGACATCGTGACGACTGCGCCGACAGCGCAGCCGAGCGTATAGCAGCCGTCTGTCGAGAGATCGCAGATATCAAGGATACTGAAGCTGACAAAGAGTGACAGCGCGACAAGGGAGTAAATGAGACCGACCTCAAGGGCTGTCTGAAGAATTTCCGGTGTGATGAACAAGGATGATTCCTCCATTTTTTATTCAGCGTTCCGAGTCTGGAGTGCTGAATAGTTATTCTTTCATAAAGATAATGCCGTATCAGCTCTCTGTGCTGAACTCCTGCGCGGTTGTTATTTTCTGAACAAGCGTGCAGTACGGCTGCATTGCATTTTTCACGTCATCGAAGTTAAGGCCGATCGCCTCGCATGTGTCCGTGTTGACAGTGGCGATACCGTTGTCAAATGTCTCGACCGGGACATCTGCCGGGTTCTTGCCGTTGACCAGGATATCTGCCGCCATATCGGCCGTCGCGACACCGAGGTTTGCGTAGTCAACGCCATAGCCGCAGAACGCACCGTTCAGTGCGAAGGAATCGGCGCCGCAGTACTGCGGAATGCCTGCGTCCTGGAACTTTTCATAGATAGCGAGCTCAGCCTTCATGATCGTGTTGTCGGTCGGTGTGAAGACCGCATCGACGCCCTCTGCGACCAGCGCGTCCGCTGCCGAGGAGACCTCATCATTTGTCGTACCTGTCTTCTCAACATAGGAGATGCCCTTCGAGTCAAGATACTTCTCAGCGTCCTTGACCGGCTGTGTGGACGAATCCTCGCTCTTTGAGTAGAGGATACCGACCTTCTTGACATCCGGATTGACGGCTGTGATCAGGTTCATGATGGCTTCTGTGTTCAGCGCGTCCGATGTACCCGTGATATTCGCACCCGGCTTGTCCATCGAGGAGACAAGACCCGCGCCGACCGGATCAGAGGAGGCCGCAAAGACGACCGGGATCTGATTGTCCTCCGTCGCCGTCTGAACGATCTGGGCCGTCGGTGTTGCGATCGGGATAATCAGATCAACCTTATCGGAAATAAGCTCCGACGCGATCTGATTGAGGACCGTGCCGTCAGCCTGTCCGTTCTTCACGTAGTCCTTATAGTCGAAGGTGCAGCCGAGTTTACTGCCGATGGCATCGAGCTCGGATTCGATATTTGCCTCGATCTGATTGAGAGACGCGTCGTCTACGTACTGGATGATACCGACCTTGTAGGTCTTTCCGGATACGTCAGCCGTCGTTGAAAATGTATTTCCGGTCGCCTCGATCAGCGTGCTCTCTGTAGAGTCCGTTCCTGTGACAACGGATCCCGCTGTCTCCGCTGACGAAGCTGCCGCAGCTGACGAGGACGCTGTCTTTGAACTGCTTCCGCATGCGCACAGGGAGAGCGCACATACCGCTGCGAGTGCCGTTGTAAACATCTTTCTCTTCATAATATCTCCTCCTTTTCCTCCCGCGAGAAGGCCCCGGACAATAAAAAAAGCCTCAGGTCATAAAACCTGAGACGATTCTTTTTAAACCGCGGTGCCACTCAGTTTGCCGCGCAGCGCGCGGCCACTTATCACCCTGCCTCAAAAGCCCATTCACCATGCTTTTTCCCGCCGCCTCTCAGCAATCTGCGTGCTCTCTGTAGGGTAATTGACAAGGCTACTTTTCTTTCTCATCGGCCTTCTCTGTTCAGTTTGTAGATGTGACTTTAAGAATACCGTCTTTCCGGCCGGATGTCAACCTGGATTATTCTTCCGCACGGACGAAGCCCGCGGATGCAAGCTGCGATTATTCCTCCCCGCGGACGTAGTCCGGATACTCGATTCCGACCAGGACGAGCCCCTTCGGGATCGCGGTCGGCCCCGCCTCGTGGCGGTCCCGCGCCTCGATGATGGTGCGCATCCGCTCCGGCTCCCAGCGGCCGTCCCCGATGTAGAGAAGGGTGCCGACAATGATGCGGACCATGTTGTAGAGGAAGCCGTTCCCGCGGATCCGGAACACCAGACGGTCTCCTGTGCGCGTCACGGACGCGTCCGTGATGGTCCGCACGGTCGTCGCGGTCGAGTTGCCCGAGGAGCAGAAGGACGCGAAATCGTGCTCGCCGATCAGGTACTGCGCCGCGGTGTTCATTTTCTGCGCATCGAGCGGATAGTAGACATGCATCTCTGTATGTCGAAAGAGCGGGTCCGGATGAACCCGGTTCAGGATGTGATACTCATAGGTCTTGTACGTCGTCTGATAGCGGGGATGAAAATCGTCCGGGACGCGCTCGGACTCCACGACGCGGATATCCTCCGGGAGACGCGCATTGAGCGCAAATGCGATTTTTGACGGATGAATGCGGGTCTCCACATCAAAGACAGCGACATTGCCCTCCGCATGGACACCGGCATCTGTGCGGCTCGCTCCGATCGTCCTGATCGGAGTCCCGAAGAGATCCGAGATGGCGCCGTTCAGGACATCCTGGATAGCGACACCATTTGTCTGGCACTGAAACCCGTTGTAGTTCGTTCCGTCATAGGCAACCGTCAGCTTGATTCGCATGTTTCTCTCCATTTCCCAGATTCTTCTCAGATGCCGGCCTCAAGGCCGCAGCAGGGCTTGTCCCCTTTCAGATTCCGAGCACGCAGAGCGCGATGTAGCAGGCAAAGAACGCCGCCATGATGATATACGCCCAAACGTCGCGGCCCTCGTAGTGCAGCGGCTTCATGCGCGTCCGGCTGTCGCCTCCGTGATAGCAGCGCGCCTCCATCGCCATCGCCAGATCATTGGCGCGGCGGAAGGCCGAGACGAACAGCGGGACAAGCAGCGGAATCATCGCCTTCATGCGCGCGATGAAATTGCCGCTCTCGAAATCCGCGCCGCGGGCGATCTGCGCCTTCTTGATCTTGTCCGTCTCCTCCGTGAGGATCGGAATAAAGCGGAGCGCGATCGACATCATCATGGAGATCTCGTGGACCGGCACATGAAGCACCTTCATCCACGCAAAGAGGCTCTCCATCGCATCTGTCAGCGAATTCGGCGTCGTCGTCAGAGTCATGATCGACGAGCCCATGACGAGATAGGTGAGACGCAGGGCCATGCGGACAGCCATGCGGATGCCCGCGTCCGTTATTTTAAGAATTCCCCAGTGCCACACAGCCGTGCCCGGTGTGAGCAGCAGGTTAAAAATGACCGTGATGATGAGAATGAACCAGATCGGCTTCATGCTCTTTAGGATATAGCGGAACGGCACCCTTGACAGGGCGATCATGACGCCGAGCACTGCCGTGACGAACAGATAGCCGATGAGGCCCTTCACGAGGAAGACCCCGATGATATAGGCGAGCGTCCCGAGAAATTTCACGCGCGGGTCCAGTTTATGCAGGATTGAATCTGTCGGATAATATTGGCCTAATGAAATTTCCATAATTTTTCTTACTTTTCCTCCAGCGAGTTCCTGGCCGAGAGCGCCATCAGAATGCTCCTCTTCGCCTCCTCGACGGTCGTCGCCGTGAGGTCAACATCGAGTCCCTTCTCATAGAGCGCCCGCATGATATAGGTGATCTGCGGCGCCGCAAGTCCGATCTTCTCGAGCTCCTTATAGTGCATGAAGACGTGCTTCGGCGTGTCGTCAAATGCAATTTTCCCGTCATTGACGACGAGCAGCCGCGTCGCGTACCGCGCGACGTCCTCCATGCTGTGGGAAACGAGGATCACCGTGATGCCCCGCGTGTCCCGCAGGTACTTGATCCGGTTCAGGATCTCATCGCGCCCGGCCGGATCAAGTCCTGCCGTCGGCTCGTCGAGAATCAGGACCTCCGGGTCCATAGCGAGCACACCGGCCACGGCGACTCTCCGCTTCTGACCGCCGGACAGCTCAAACGGCGACGCCGTATACAGCTCCTCGGCGATCCCGACCTCCTTCAGGGCGCGCTTTGCGCGCTCCTCACATTCCTCCTGCGGGAGCCCTTCATTTTTCGGGCCGAACATCACGTCCTTCAGAACATCCGTCTCAAAGAGCTGGTTCTCGGGATACTGGAACACGAGGCCGACGTGCGTGCGAAGCGACCGCAGATCGTAGCCATTGTCCCAGATATTCTTGCCCTCGAAGAGGACCTCGCCGGACGTCGGCTTAATGAGGCCGTTCAGATGCTGGATCAGCGTTGATTTTCCGCTCCCCGTGTGTCCGATCACGCCGATGAATTCTCCCTCGTCGATCGCAAGGTTCACATGGTCGAGCGCGTTCACCTCATAAACCGTTCCCACGCCGTATGTATAGCACACGTCCCTTAACTCTATCAGCATAGCGCCTCCACAAGCTCATCGATTGTCAGGATTCCGTCCGGGAGATCGACACCCGCCTTCTTGAGCTCCCACGCGAGCTCTGTCACCTGCGGCACATCGAGCCGCAATTTCTTCAGCTCCTCGACGCGCGAAAAGATCTGTCTGGGCGTGCCGCGCATGACGATGTGTCCCTTGTCCATGACGTACACCTTGTCCGCGACGACGACCTCCTCCATATAGTGCGTGATCAGAATGACCGTGACATGCTCCTTCCGGTTCAGCTCACGGACCGTATCAATGACCTCCTTACGGCCGTTCGGATCAAGCATCGCCGTCGGCTCATCAAGCACAATGCACTCCGGGTGCATTGCGACGACGCCGGCAATCGCAACTCTCTGCTTCTGGCCGCCGGAGAGCTTGTTCGGCGAGCGGTCGCGGAACCCGAGCATGCCGACCTTGGCGAGCGCGTCGTCGACGCGGTGCCAGATGTCCTCCGTCGGAACGCCGAGATTCTCCGGGCCGAACCCGACATCCTCCTCGACAACGGTCCCGATGATCTGGTTATCCGGATTCTGGAAGACCATGCCGGCCTTCTGACGGATTTTCCACAGGTCCTCTTCCTCCGCCGTATCCACGCCATCGATATACATCGTGCCGCTTGTCGGGACGAGGAGCGCGTTGATCTGCTTGGCGAGCGTCGATTTTCCGGACCCGTTATGTCCGAGAATGGCGATAAACTGCCCCTTCTCGACGTCGAGATCAACGTCCGTGAGCGCCGTTACCTTCTCCGGCGTCTCCGACTCGTCCGCATATTTGATATAGTCAAAACCGAGCTTGCTGGCCCTGATAATTCCCATCGCTCTTTACTCCGCGTACGCTGAGATCGTGTCCCAGATCTCGTCTCTTCCTTCCTTCGTAACTGCAGAAAATGCAATCACCCTTGTCTCATGGCTGACATGCAGGACAGTCCGCACCGTATTGAGATTCTTTTCGACCTCCCGCTTCTTCAGCTTGTCCGCCTTCGTCGCAATAATAATCGGCTCCATGCCGCTCGCAATAATCCAGTCGTGCATGAGGCGGTCATCGGCCGTCGGCTCATGACGGAGATCAACCAGGAGAAAGACAGCGCGGAGCTTCTTCGAGTTCCGAAGATACCCCTCAATCAGGCCGCCCCAGCCTTCCTTCATTTCCTTTGAGCGCACGGCATAGCCGTAGCCCGGAAGGTCAACCAGATACACGTCCGGCGCAAAATCCGGACGTGTCTCACCCCTATTGACGTGATAATAATTGATAGTCTGCGTCTTTCCCGGCTGGGCGGACGTCCTCGCGTAGGACTTCCGCTCCATCAGCGCGTTGATCAGCGAGCTCTTGCCGACATTCGACCGGCCCGCGAACGCGAGCTCCGGTCTCTTGTTGAGCGGAAGCCTGCTCGTGATGCCGCACACAGTTTCCAGGTCCGCAGATTTGATCTTATACATGTTCTCTCTCCATGAACGTGCGTCAGGCTGTGACGGACTTCGATGTCTTTCTCCGCCTTGAGGCACGTCTTGCCATCAGCGGCTTTGCGTCGTCCTCCGACCGCTCGCCGTGAATCAGCTCCGGCTCCTTCTTTCCGCCGACGGAGTCCTTCGTGATGACACACTCCGTGATGGACGGATCGGACGGGACCTTGTACATCGCGTCCATGACCGTCTTCTCCATGATTGCGCGGAGACCTCTCGCGCCCGTCTTTCTCTCGACAGATTCATGCGCGATCTCACGCAGCGCGTCGTCCTCGATTGTCAGGCGCACGCCGTCCATCTCGAAAAGCTTCGTGTACTGCTTGACCAGAGAATTCTTCGGCTCCTTCAGGATGCGGACGAGCGCGTCCTCGTCGAGGCCGTCCAGAGACACGACGACCGGAATACGGCCGATCAGCTCCGGGATGAGGCCGAACTTGACGAAGTCCTGCGGCATGACATGCTTCAGGATTTCTCCTTCATTTCTCTCTTCCTCTGTCTTGCCGAGCTCGGCGCCGAAGCCGATGGACTTCGTGTCCATTCTCTGCTCGATGATCTTGTCCATTCCGACAAATGCACCGCCGCAGATGAACAGGATGTCCGTCGTATCGATCTGGATCATCTCCTGCTGCGGGTGCTTTCTGCCGCCCTGCGGCGGAACAGACGCATTTGTCCCCTCGATGATCTTAAGTAAAGCCTGCTGCACGCCCTCACCGGAAACATCGCGGGTGATGGATGCATTTTCAGACTTGCGGCCGATCTTATCGATCTCATCGATGTAGATAATGCCGTGCTTTGCGCGCTCAAGGTCGTAGTCAGCCGCCTGGATCAGCTTGAGCAGGATGTTCTCGACATCCTCGCCGACATAGCCTGCCTCGGTCAGCGTCGTCGCATCCGCAATCGCGAACGGAACGTTCAGCATTCTCGCCAGTGTCTGCGCGAGAAGCGTCTTGCCGGAGCCGGACGGTCCAAGCATCATAATATTTGACTTCTGCAGCTCGACGCCGTTCTTCTCCTTCGGAGCGAGCAGACGCTTGTAATGGTTGTAGACGGATACTGCCAGGACCTTCTTCGCGTCGTCCTGACCGATCACGTACTCGTCCAGAAACTTCTTGATCTCAACCGGTGTCTTCAGATGGATCTCACCGTCATCGACCTCGAAGCTCTCCTTCTCAGCCTCTTCCTCCATGATGTTCGTGCAGATTTTCACGCACTCATCACAGATATAGATCCCTTCCGGGCCGGCAAAGAGCTTGTGGACCTGGTCCGCGCTCTTTCCGCAGAAGGAGCATCTGAGTTTATTACCGGAACTTCTTCCTGCCATATTTTCTCCTTTTGGAAGAGACTTGCATTTCCCGTGGCAGCTGCCCGGGTTTTCTCTTCCTGTCTGAAAAGAGCTGCTGCAAATTTCGCAGCAGCTCTCCGTAACAGCTTTACCTGTACTTTATCGTTTTTCAATGACGCTGTCAATGATGCCGTACTCTGCAGCCTCTTTCGCTGTGAGCCAGTGGTCGCGGTCTGTGTCACGCGCGACCTCCTCAACAGTCTTGCCAGTGTTCTGCGCCAACAGCTCGTTCATTCTCTGGCGTGTCGCGCGGATGTGGTCCGCATCGATCAGCATATCGCTGGCCTTGCCCTGCGTACCGCCCGACGGCTGATGGATCATGATCTCCGCGTTCGGAAGCGCCTGGCGCTTGCCCTTCGCGCCGCCCGCAAGCAGGAATGCGCCCATGCTGGCCGCCATGCCGATGCAGATTGTTGAAACATCACACTTGATATACTGCATGGTATCATAGATCGCCATGCCCGCGGTAACAGATCCGCCCGGGCTGTTGATATAGAGACTGATATCCTTGGAGGGGTCCTCCGACTCGAGGAACAGGAGCTCCGCGACGATCACGGACGCACTCGCGTCCGTAACTTCCTCGCCGAGGAAAATGATGCGCTCCTTGAGCAGTCTCGAATAAATATCATAGCTTCTCTCACCCTGCGCCGTCTGTTCGATGACGTACGGAACCAGTGTGTTTCTGATCAAATTCAAACCTCCTTGGCGCTGTCCGTGACAAGCTCGACAGCCTTCTGGACCGCCATATCCTTCTTGAGCTGATCCTTCTCGTAGTCGCTCATCGACTCCTTGAGCTTGTCGACATCCATCTTGTACTGATCCGCGATCTTCTTCACCTCAGCATCGAAGTCCTCATCGGAGATCTTGATGTCAGCCTTCTCAGCGACAGCCTCGAGAACAAGGCGCTCCTGGATCTGCTTCAGTGCCTGCGGCTTGATGTCTTCCTTGAACTTCTCCTCTGTGGATCCCTGATACTGGAGATACATATCAATCGGGATACCCTGGCTCTGAAGACGTCTCGCGAAATCCTCATACATCTGCTCTGCCTGGCTTGCGACCATCGCATCCGGGATATCCATCTTGGATGCCTCGATCAGCTTGTCGACAGCTTCATTTGTCTTTGCGTTCTTCGCAGCCTTCTCCTTGTCGGAAACAAGGTTGGACTTGACAGACTCTCTGTACTCGTCCATTGTGTCGAACTCAGAGACATCCTGTGCGAACTCATCGTTGAGCTCCGGAAGCTCCTTCTTCTGGATCTTGTTGACCTTGCATGCGAAGACAGCATCCTTGCCAGCAAGCTCCTTTGCGTGGTACTCAGCCGGGAATGTGACCTTGACGTCCTTCTCCTCGCCTGCCTTTACGCCGACAAGCTGATCCTCGAAGCCCGGGATGAAGGTGTTCGAGCCGATGACAAGCGTCTGGCCCTCTGCCGTGCCGCCGTCAAACTTGACGCCGTCGATGGAGCCGGAATAGTCAAGATTGATTGTGTCGCCGTTCTCAACAGCTGCGCCCTCTTCTGCATCAACAAGGCGGGAGTTCTTCTCCTGCTCCTTCTTGATCTCCGCATCGACGTCCTCATCTGTGACCGTGACGTCCTGCTTCTTGACCTCGATGCCCTCGTAAGCGCCGAGCTCGACAGCCGGCTTCACAGCAGCTGTTGCCGTGTAAATGAAATCCTTGCCCTTCTCGATCTGCTCGATATCGAACTCCGGACGGGATACGATCTCAAGACCTGTGCTCTCAGCCTCCTCCGGGTATGTCTGCGGGATCAGAATGTTCGCTGCATCCTCATAGAAGACGCCTGTGCCGTACATCTTCTCGATCAGCTGCTGCGGAGCATGGCCCTTTCTGAAGCCCGGGATGGAAATGTTCTTCTTGTTTCTATTGTAGGCCTGAGTCAGTGCCTTGGAAAAGTCGTCAGCCGGGACAGTGACTGTCAGCTTGACCATATTGTGCTCTAAATTTTCAACCTTTACGCTCATGATTCCTCCTAAACTATCTGATAACAGTCATTGCATCAGTATATCACAGGAATTTCCTTCTGAACAGAGGAAAACCTCATTTTCTGAAAATGCGGAGCTCACTCCGCCTTGTACACGATGGAACGGCCGATCTCACGGGCCCTGTCTTCTCCCGCAAGAACCTTGATCAGCTTCAGCGCAAACGGGATCGCCGTACCGGCTCCGCGGCTCGTGATGAACCGTCCGTCCTTCACAACCTCCTCGTCTGTGACAGGCTCCGCGCCGTTCTCCTCCAGGACATTCTCAAGCCCCGGATAGCAGGCCGCCTTTCTGCCCTTCAGATAGCCCTGCTTTGCAAGGACCGTCGGCGCCGCGCAGATCGCGCAGATGTATTTCTTCGCCTCATTTGCCGCCGCAAGCGTCTTCGCGACGCCCTCGTGCTCACCGAGATAGGTCGTTCCCGGCTGTCCGCCCGGAAGAATAAACATGTCCGCCTGCTCCGGATGCTGCAGATCGCCGAACATGACATCCGCACCGACCTCGATGTGACTTCGGCCGACCAGCGTCAGCGAATCGCTGATGGACACGGTCACAACCTCGATCCCGGCCCGTCTTAACAGGTCAACGACTGTGAGTGCCTCGACCTCCTCGAAACCGTCTGCAAGAAAAACTACCGCTCTGCTCATATCTGCCTCCTTGTCTCCCGCAGCTGCTCACCCCGCATCCCGATTCCGGAGGGCGCGGCGGCCGCGCTTCGTGTGTCTTGTCTCAGATCTTCAGTGCCTTCTCCGTGCACGCGTGGACCGCCTCCATCACAGTTCCGCGGAACCCACCGCGCTCAAGCGCCGCGACGCCCTCGATGGTTGTCCCGGCCGGTGACGTGACCATATCCTTCAGTTCCCCCGGATGCTTTCCTGTCTCGAGCACCATCTTCGCAGACCCGAGAACGGTCTGTGCCGCGAATGTATAGGCCTTCGCCCGCGGCATGCCGTCGAGAACAGCCGCGTCCGCCATCGCCTCGATGAACATAAACACATAGGCCGGAGAAGAACCGCTCAGGGATGTCACAACGCCCATCAGCCGCTCCGGAATCTCCTCTTCCTTTCCGAACGACCCGAGAATCGTACTGACCGTCTTTTTATCATCCTCCGTCACATGGCTGTTTGTGCACCAGCCTGAAATGCCCTCGCCGACAAGTGCCGGTGTATTCGGCATGACACGGACAATCTTCTTGTCAGAGCCAAGAAGACCCTCAAGTCTCTCCACAGACTGCCCGGCCACAATGGAAATGACGAGCTGACTGTCCGTAAGCGTCTCTTTCATTCCCTGCGCCGCCTCATCGAGAGCGATCGGCTTGACTGCAAATACAACGACGTCCGCGCCCTTTACGCACTTCAGATTGTCATCCGTTGTGCGGATCTGAAGCGTTTTCTCCGCCTTTTCGCGGGCCGGCGCGTACGCGTCTGCTGCCGTGATGTCAGCCGGAGTGGCCACGCCGCCCTTCAGAAGACCGCCGATGATGGCTGAGCCCATATTGCCGCATCCGATAAAACTGATTTTCATATGAATTCCTTTCAGGGCGGACAGGCGCGGGAAATCCCGCGCCGTCCGTCATCGTTCGTATATACTGCTTCAGAGCTTCGCAAACCGCTCCAGAGCGTTCTTTGAATTGTCATGTGATCCGAATGCTGTCAGGCGGAAATAGCCTTCTCCGTTCGGGCCGAAGCCTGATCCCGGTGTTCCGACGACACCCGCGTTCTCAAGCAGATAGTCGAAGAATTCCCAGGATGTCATGCCGTCCGGTGTCTTCATCCAGACATACGGGCTGTTCACGCCGCCGTAGCAGGTGTAGCCGAGCTTCTCGAGACCGTCACGGATTGTCCGCGCGTTCTCCATGTAGTAGCCGACAAGGCTCTTAATCATCGCCCTGCCCTCGTCTGTATAGCAGGCTGCGCCCGCGCGCTGCACGATGTACGGAGCGCCGTTGAACTTTGTGCCGTGACGGCGCGCCCACATGTCATGAAGTGACGCATCGCCGCACTTCAGGTCCTTCGGGACGACTGTGTAGCCGAGACGGAGGCCTGTGAAGCCCGCGTTCTTTGAGAAGCTGCGGATCTCGATCGCGCAGGTTCTCGCGCCCTCGCACTCATAGATCGAGTGCGGCATGTCCTTCTCGGAAATATAGGCCTCGTACGCGGCGTCGTAGATAATCACGCTGCCGTTCTTGTTCGCGTAGTCAACCCAGTCCTGCAGGCGGTCCTTTGTGATTGCGGCACCCGTCGGGTTGTTCGGGAAGCACAGATAAATGACATCCGGGACCTCCTTCGGAAGATCGGCGATAAAGCCGTTCGCCGCCGTGCACGGCATGTAAATGACATTGCTCCAGTAGCCTGTCTTCGGATCATAGGTGCCTGTGCGGCCCGCCATGACATTCGAGTCGACATAGACCGGGTAGACCGGATCGCAGACGGCGATCCTTGAATCTTCCGAGAACAGCTCCTGGATATTGCCGGAGTCGCTCTTTGCGCCGTCGGAGACGAAAATCTCATCCGGCTCGATCTCGCAGCCTCTCGCCTTGTAGTCGCCACTTGCAATCGCTTCTCTTAAAAATGAGTAGCCGAGGTCCGGTGAATAGCCGTGGAAGGTCTCCGCGTAGGCCATCTCCGCGACAGCGTCATGAAGAGCGCGGATGACCGGCTCGCCGAGCGGCTGTGTGACATCGCCGATGCCGAGACGCACGATCGTGCGGTCCGGATGTGCTTCTGTGAATGCGTTCACCTTCTTCGCAATTGTGGAGAAGAGGTAGCTGCCCGGCAGCTTCAGATAGTTTTCATTTACCTTAAACATCGATATCTCCTTCAAATACTTCTGCTGCAGGTCCCGTCATAAATACATGGTTCGTATTGTCACGGTCCCATTCTATGTGGAGGTCCCCGCCCAGAAGATGGACGGTCACCTCAGTTCCCGTATATCCGTTGAGCGCCGACGCGACAGCCGCTGCGCAGGCTCCCGTTCCGCACGCCCAGGTCTCGCCGGAGCCGCGCTCCCAGACACGCATGCGGATCTCATGGTCATTGACGACATTGATGAATTCTGTGTTGACTCTCTCCGGAAAAACCGGATCGTTCTCAAAAATCGGCCCGATCTTCTCAAGGTCCATGTCCTTGATGTCCTGTCCCGGAAAGACGACGCAGTGCGGATTGCCCATCGACACGCAGGTGATCTCATACAGCATGTTCCCGAAGGACTTCGGGACCGCGACCACCCTGTCGCCCGAAAGCTTCACCGGAATGTCCTCCGGCTTAAGGATCGGCTCTCCCATGTCGACGCGCGCAGCGGACACCTTGCCGTCCTCACCGAGCGTGAGTTGAAGCGTCTTCACGCCGGCCAGCGTGTCGACCGTAATCGTCGTCTTGTTCGTCAGACCATGGTCATAGACGTATTTGCCGACGCAGCGGATTCCGTTGCCGCACATCTTTCCGCGGCTTCCGTCCGCGTTGTACATCTCCATCTCGAAATCGGCCTTGTCGGACGGATTGATCAGGATCAGACCGTCCGAACCGATGCCGAAATGCCTGTCAGACACCATGACCGCCGTCTTCGAGACGTCGGCCGGGCGCTCCTTTGATCCGTCTACGTAGACGTAGTCGTTGCCGATTCCCTGCATTTTTGTAAAATGCATACAGCCTCTCTTTCTGCCACATCCCGTGGCCGGCAGCGCCGCACGCGGCACTGGTTCATTTGCCTCCGGACTTATTTTCTCCTGCCGCGGCAGTACCCGATGAACCCGCGGAGAAGCATTTTGTCTTCATCCGGGACCTTCAGGCGGGATATCTTTCTCTCCGCGCGCGCAAAGCAGCTGTTCATGCTGTCCCTCGCGTAGTCAAGCGCGCCGCTCTCCCGGAAGATATCCTGCACCTTCTCGACGTCCTGCTCCGTCACATTCGGACTGCCGTAGTGCTTCTCGAGCCGCTCCACATACTCCGGCGCGTGATTCTTTACATACATGTAGAGAATCGTCTGCTTGTACTCCGAGATGTCCGAGCCGACATCCTTGCCGAGCACATACTCGTCCGCGTAGATGCCGAGGATGTCGTCCATGATCTGGTACGCGATGCCGATGTCGTCGGCAAAGCTGTCCGTGCGCCGGATCAGCGCATCGTCCGCGCCTGCGAGCATGAGACCCAGGTGAAGAGGACCCACAACCGAGTAGCGGGACGTCTTCAGGTGATAAATGTCCGCCACCGATTTCTCGAGGAGCTCCGCTCTCTGCTCATCTGTGTACGAGCTGTCCTGCAGCTCATACGGAAGGACCACATCGAGGAGCTCGCCGCGGATCGTGTCGATCGCGACGCGGTCAAACTCGGCGATAATTGCATTTGCCTTCGGATCATCCGCATAGGCCTCCGCGAGAATCAGGTTCGAGTAAAAGAGTCCGAGATCTCCCGCGCAGAGCGCTGCTGACTTTGCGAGGGCCGGCTCCGTCTCCTGCGCGGACAGAATCCGGATGTCCCGCACCTCGAGGCGGTCCTCATAGCGGTTCTGGATCGTCATTTTCCCGCGGCGCATGTCCGCATTGTCGATAATGTCGTCATGGACGAGGACCGCCGTCTGGAACATCTCGAAGGCGAGCGCGAGGTCCATCGCGTGCTCCGGGTCCTTCCCGCCGCCGAGCCTGTAGCCGAGCTCGACCAGCACGCCGCGGAGGTTCTTGCCGCCGTCGTTCAGGTCCGCAAGATCGGAGCGGAACGTGCGGATCAGCGGATTCGGGTCCTTCGCAAGCCGCCTGTTCAGCTCCTTCTTGTGCTTTTTAAGAGACGACGCGCAGGACCTGTAATATGCCATGAACGCTTCTAAAGCTTCCTTGTCTCTGTCTCTGCCCATCTGATCACTTCCCCTTGTTGACCTTGACGTTTGCGTACCACTGAAGTGCCTCGCCGAGAAGCTTCTCCGAAAAATCCGGCCACAGGACATCCGTGAACCAGAGGTCCGCGTACGTCGTCTGCCACGGGAAGAAGTTCGAGAGCCGATGATCTCCGCCCGTGCGGATCACAAGATCGATGTCCGGAATTCCCGGCGTCATCAGATACTGCTCAAACGTTTTCTCCGTGAGCGGCGTGTCCAGACTCGCCTTGCCGGAGGCCACGTCCCTCGCGTACGCCTCTGCGGCCCTTAGAATCTCATCGCGGCCGCCGTAGGAGAGCGCGATCTGCAGATAGAGCTTCCCGCAGTCCTTCGTCACTTCCTCCGCGTCGCGGATGACCTTGATGTCCTCCGGCTTCAGGTAGCTTAAGTTTCCGACTACGACGACCTTCACGCCCTTCTCGATGCAGGTGTGGATCTCCTCGACGAAGAACCGCCGCATCAGCTTGAAGAGGTCGCTCACCTCCTGCTGTGACCGCTTGAAATTCTCTGTGGAAAATGCATACACCGTCAGATACGGGATGTCCGCATTTTCACACCACTCGCAGAGATCGATAAATGTATCGACGCCCTTCTCGTGGCCGCCCATGACCGACTTCAGCATATGCTGCCTCGCCCAGCGGCGGTTGCCGTCCATAATGACGCCGAGATGCCGAACCTTCTGCTCCGGCATACGCTCACCTCCCTTTTTTGTATCAACTATTCAGCATATCTTCAAAAAACTTCTGAAATCGTCCGGCGAGCAGGCTCTCCGTCCGAATTTCATTAGTTTTCCAAGGGGTGCTGAATAATTACATGTGCAAAACGCCGTAGAAAATCAGCGACATGATCGTCGCCGCGACCGCAATTCCGACAAGAATGGCAAGGGACGCCTTCTTGATATCAACGTCGAGGAGGGACGCGATCAGCGCGCCGGTCCAGCCGCCTGTTCCCGGAAGCGGAATGCCGACAAATGCGACAAGTCCCCAGAACTCCGCCTTGCTGACGCCGTCCGATTTCTTCATCGCGCGGGCCTCCATTTTCCGCACGAGCTTCCCGAAATGCTTCGTCGGCCTCAGCCAGTCGAAGATCTTCCGGATAAAAAGAAGAATGAACGGAATCGGAATAATATTGCCGATCAGCGAGAAGATCAGCGCCTGCTGCAGCGGAAGCTCAAGTGCCCGCGCAACGATGATGCCTCCGCGAAGCTCAACGAGCGGCAGCATCGAGACGAGCGTCACAAACGCCTGCGGCGCCAGAATGTGTGCGAGATGAAGATTGTACCAGTTTACAAATGCATCCATTACGAAATTAAGTCTCCCTAGATATCTTATTGCAGCAGGAATGCCGGCGCGGTCAGCGGCCCTTGCCCCGTGCCATGCGCACGGCATCTGCTGCCTCATTCTCATGCACGCTCTGACAGATAATCAGCAAGCACGCGGACAAGCGTCTCCATCTGCTCATCGGTCCCGATCGTTACACGCAGGTAATTGCGGATCCGGTCCTGATTGAACCAGCGGACAAAGATGTTCTTTGTCTTCAGGAAATCAAAGATCTCCTTTGCCGGCACACGCTCGTGTGTCACAAACAGGAAATTCGAGTAGGAATCGTCGCAGTGGAAGCCGAGCCTCCGGAGCTCCTCCGCGGCCTTCGCGCGCGTCTTCATGATCTTCCCGCACGTCTCCGCAAGATACTCCGAGTCTCTCGCCGACGCCGCCCCAAGGCGGATCGTCATGCGGTTCATCGTGTAGGAGTTAAAGCTGTACTTCACATCGTTCAGATAGTGAATGAGCGGCTCACTCGCCATCGCGTAGCCGATGCGAAGTCCCGCGAGTCCTCTCGATTTGGAGAAGGTCTGCGTGATCACGACATTATCGTACTTGTGGATGAGCGGCAACGCGGAGACGCCGCCAAAGTCGATGTATGCCTCGTCGACGATAACGATGCTGTCCGGATTATGCTTCACGATCTCCTCGACCGTCTCCACCGGAAGAAGTGCTCCCGTCGGCGCGTTCGGATTCGGAAATACAATGCCGCCGTTCGGCTCTCTGTAATCCTCCGCGCGGATGTGAAGGTTCTCATCGAGCGGGACCTTCTTATACGGAATTCTCAGCATGTCCGCCCACACGTCGTAGAAGCTGTACGTGATGTCCGGGAACAGGATCGGCTTCTCTGAATTAAAAAATGTCATGAAGCTCATCGCGAGGACGTCGTCCGAGCCGACGCCTACGAACACCTCCGAGTCGCGAAGGCCGTAGTGCTCCGCGATCGCATGCACGAGCTCCGACGCCGCCGGGTCCGGGTAGAGCCGGAGGTCATCTGTCCCGAGCGTCTTCATCGTCTCCGCGACGCCGGGAGCCGGCGGATAGGGGTTCTCATTTGTATTTAACTTGATGACGTCCGTAGTCTTCGGCTGCTCGCCGGGCGTGTACGGAACAACACGTCTTATATTGTCTTTCCAGCTCATCTTCGTCCTTTCATCGCCTCACAGGCCGTAGGCTTCCGCAACTCTCTGAAAGCCCGGGAGTGCGCCCTCGATCGTCTCGTGCGCCACGCAGTATGCGATCCGCACCCATCCCTTACAGCCAAATGAACGGCCCTGGACCGCGAGAATGTGCTCATCTTTCTTCAGTCTGTCTACAAATGCGCGCTCGTCCTCCTCCGGGGACTTGACCCACATGTAGAACGCGCCGTCCGGATGAACGACCGTGTAGCCGTCCTCAATCAGCGCAAGATAGAGGTCATCGCGGTTTTTCAGATAAAAATCAACATCCGACCGGACATCGATGCACCGCGCGACGACGCGCTGCATAAGAGACGGCGCGTTGACAAAGCCGAGAATCCGGTTCGCGACGTTGGCCGCCGCGAGAATGTCCTCCGCGCCGTCAAGCGAGTCCGGAAGGACCAGATAGCCGATGCGCTCGCCCGGCAGACTCAGCGACTTGCTGAAGGAGCTGCCGACGATGGAGTCCGCGTAGTAGCCCGTGATCCACGGAACGGTCTCCCCGTCGAACGCGATCTCGCGGTACGGCTCATCGGAAATGAGATAGATCGGATGGCCGCACTCGCTCTCCTTCTCACTGAGAAGCTGCGCGAGCTCGACGATAACCGACTCCGGATAAATAACGCCCGTCGGGTTGTTCGGCGAGTTGATGATCATCGCCTTCGTCTTCGCCGTGATCTTCTTCTTAAGATCCGCGAAGTCCGGGTAGAACGTCTCCGGATCAGCCGGCGACTCAACGAGCACGCCGTCGAAGTTGCCGACGTAGGAGCGGTACTCGCCGAAGTACGGTGAGATTGTGACGACCTCGTCGCCCGGGTTTAAGAGTGTCTTTAAAATGACATTCAGTCCGCCCGCGGCGCCGACCGTCATCAGGATGTTCTTCGCCGAAAATGACGTGTGAAAATTCTTGTTCAGATGCTCCGCGATCGTCTGCCGGACGTCCTCGTAGCCCGAATTGTTCATGTAGCCGTGGAGCATGACGGGATCCTCATTTTCCGTGATGTCGAGGATCGCGTCCTTAACAGCCTGCGGGGCCGGGACATTCGGATTGCCGAGACTGAAATCGTAGACATGGTCCGCGCCGAACTCGGCGGCCATCCTCTTGCCCTCCTCGAACATCGCGCGGATCGCGGAGCTCCCGGCGACAAAGCCCTTCATTTTCTCTGAGATCATATAAGCACCTCTTTACTCGACGATGATCTTCTTGAAATTCTTCTTGCCCTTCTGAAGGACGGTCTCGTTCTTTGCGAGCTCAGCCTTGTCGAGCTGTGCGTAGATGTCCTTCACCTGCGTCTCGTTGACTCTGACGCCGCCGCCCTGGATGGTGCGGCGCGCATCGCCGTTCGATGTCGCAAAGCCTGCCTTCACGAGAAGCTGGATGATGCCGATCTTGTCGTCCTTGAAGTCGTCATCCTTAAGAACGGTCTTCGGAATATCCGTCGCGATGCCCTTGCCGAACATGGAGCGGGCCGCGTCCTGTGCCTTCTCCGCCTCATCCTCGCCGTGGACGAGCTTTGTGAGCTCATAGGCGAGAATCTCCTTCGCGCGGTTCAGCTGGCTGCCCTTCCATTTTTCCATCTCATCGATCTCATCGAGCGGAAGAAAGGTCATTTTGCGGATGAAGCCGACGACATCCTCATCGTCGACATTTCTCCAGTACTGGTAGAAGTCGTACGGGGATGTCTTCTCCGGATCGAGCCAGACAGCGCCGCCGGACGTCTTACCCATCTTTGTGCCGTCATGCTTGAGGAGCAGCGTGATCGTCATCGCGTACGCGTCCTTGCCGAGCTTCCGGCGGATCAGCTCCGTGCCCGCGAGCATGTTGGACCACTGGTCATCGCCGCCGAACTCCATGTTGCAGCCGTAGGTCTTGTACAGGTTGTAGAAGTCGTAGCCCTGCATCAGCATGTAGCTGAATTCAAGAAATGAGAGGCCCTTCTCGAGGCGGTTCACATAGCATCTCGCGCGCAGCATCTCATTGACGGAGAATTCCGGTCCGATCTCACGCATGAAATCAAGGAAATTCAGATTTCTGAGCCAATCCGCGTTGTTGACCATCTGTGCCTTGCCCGGGCCGAAATCAATGAAGCGGCTCATCTGCTTCTGGAATTTCCGGCAGTTCGCGTCGATCTCCTCGACTGTCATCATCCGGCGCATGTCGGAGCGGCCGGACGGGTCACCGATCATGCCGGTGCCGCCGCCGACGAGGGCGATCGGCTTATTGCCCGCTGCCTGCAGACGCTTCATGAGGAGCAGTGCCATAAAATGACCGACGTGCAGTGAGTCGGCCGTCGGATCAAAGCCGATATAAAAGGTCGCCTTGCCGTTGTTGACAAGCTCGCGGATTTCATCCTCATCCGTTACCTGCGCGATCAGGCCGCGCGCCTTGAGTTCCTCATAAATTCCCATAATAATTTAACTCCTTCTATTTTGTAATGATTCAGCACCCCTTGGAAAACTGATGGAATCCGGACGGATAGCTTGCTCGCCGGACAGTTTCAGAATTTTCTGAATCGGGGTACTGAATAGCAGCTTTCTCTATCTTTCTTACTCTTTGAGGAAGCCGAACGGATCCGCATCGTGCAGGAAATGCATGAGCTGAAGGGCTGCATTTTCCGCGACGCGCTCCTCCCGGAGAATCCTCCGGACCTCAGCGCGGTCTGCAATGACGACCGTGATCTCCTCAGAATCCTCGAGATGCTGCCGGGCGTGATCGTCGTCCTCCGCGTAGCCGTAGACCATCGCGCACGACTCATCTGTGAGTCCGTCCGTCATATAATACGGGCGGGTATACATCGGGTCCGCCGCGAGAGGCTTCATCTCAAGCCCCGTCTCCTCGTAGATTTCGCGGACGGCCGCCTCCTCATATGTCTCTTCATTTTCCACGAGTCCCGCCGGGAACTCGTAGACGTAAGCCCCGATCGGCCAGCGGAACTGACGGATCAGAAGGACCTTGTCGTGCTCCCTTCCGCAGAGCACGTACATCGCGACGCCGTCGGCGCGCGTCTTCTTTCTCCGGATCTCGAGGTCATCCACACTCTCCGCGCGGCTCGCGAGAAAATATTTCCCGGGATCGCCGGTCTTCTTGACCGTCGAGAGCTCGAAGAAATTAAGAAACCGATTCTTCGTGACCTGTCTGATCTCTCTGATAAGTCCCATATCTTCCACTCCTTGTAATGCCGGATACGCCGGGAGCAGCCCGGTAAAGTGTATACTACACCCATCATCCGGCTTATACAAATTCTACCCTACTCAGTCGCGGAAATCCTGTCAAGGCCTTTTGTAATTATTCAGCACCCCTCAGCCAACTTCTGAAATCCGGACGGAGAGCTTGCTCACCGGACGATTTCAGAAATTGGCTGAGGGGCGGACAAGCGGCGAAGCCGCTCTGTCCGCCCACAACGAGGAACGCGCAGCGTTCCGAGTCTGGGGGTGCTGAATAACTAACGAACGGCAGCTGCTGTCCTCATTTCGCTTTTACAAGCGGAGGGGCATATGGTATCATACAATTTAAGTTTATTATGATTATGGAGGAGGATTCCTGAATCTATGAGCTCTTATCTTGTCTACACCGACTCCGGTGCGGATCTTCCGCAGGAAATGTATGCACGCTATGATATCCGCATTGTTCCGATGGATTATCTCTTAAACGGCGAGTCGATCACATTTGATACCAAGGCGCCTGACCACAACGAGCACTGCGATGCGCTGTACGCGGCACAGAAGAACAACGCGGATGTGCACACGTCGCAGATCACGCCGTACCGCTACATTGATACCTGGACTCCCGAGCTCCAGAAGGGATACGATATTCTCTACATTTCCTTCTCATCCGGCATGTCTGCGACGTATCAGAACGCGCAGAATGCCGCGGACCAGCTGAAGGACGATTTCCCGGACCGCACGATCGAGTGCGTCGACTCACTCGCTGCTACCGGCGGGCAGGGCGTCATCACATACTGCGCCGCCATGAATCAGGCAAACGGCATGTCTCTTGAAGAAAATGCAGCCTGGCTCCGCGAGAAGATTCCTTACATGTGTCACCGCTTCACCGTCGGTGATCTCGGCTACCTGCACAAGGGCGGCCGCGTCTCCGCTGCCGTCGCGCTGATCGGAGGCGTCCTCGACATCAAGCCACTCCTCATCATCGATGACGAGGGCAAGCTCGAGATGGTCGGAAAGGCGAGAGGCCGCAACGCGGCCCTCAAGGGTCTGCTGAAGGATTACGTGGCGGAGATGGGCGTCGAGGGCGTCCCGAAGGTCGTCTTCATTACGCACACGTCCCTCTACAAGGAGGCGGACCATCTGGCTGACATGCTCCGGCAGGTTGCAGAGCCCGGCACAGAGGTCTACACGATCTGCGAGACACCGATCATCGGTGTCCACACAGGCCCGGACTTCTTCTCGATCTGCGGATGGGGGAAGAGGCGCAAGAGAAAGTAACGCAATATCTGAACGCATAATTTTTATAGACATAGAAAAAGAGGGGAACCGCAGCTCCCCTCTTTTTCTATGTCCGAACGTATCAGCTGATCTCATTCACAGAGCGCCAAAGAAGCTTGTTTGAGGTTGCCGATTCCCTTGGCACCCCAAACAAGCCGATTTTTAAATCCTTCTCTCAGGACTCCGTCGATGCCGCCGATGAATCCGTCGCATCCGCCACAGCCGCAACCGAATATTTCTCGATGACGGCCTCCGCCTCGCTGTAGGAGACCATATAATCGGCCGCGACCTGCGGTACCGTTCCCTGGCTCACCAGGTCATCGAGGCTGTTTGCGTTGTAATTGGCAAGCACGGACTTTACGGCGTTTTTGTAGATGTCGTCATTTTCCGTGATGCCTTCCTTCTGCACGATCGCGCGGCTGACCATGTCTGTCTTGAGATAGGAATCCGCCATCTCATTGATGTCGTCCTGTGTCTTGCCGACCTGGCTCAGATAGTCGGACGTCGTCATGCTGTAGTTGGCCGCCGTCTGCTCGACATATGCGGACCAGTAACTTCTCCACGATTCCTGCAGCTGCTCCGGATACTTCTGGAAGTCCGATTTGCTCACGATATTCGACAGCGCCTCGCCCGGCGTCGTCTTGTAAACCTTGTTGATCGTCACGGTGAACACAGCGTCCTTGCCCGCAAGGTCTGTACTGGCATAGCTGTCCGGGAACGTGACCTTGACGTCGACCGTCTCCCCCTTTGTGTGACCGACCAGCTGGTCCTCGAAGCCGTCGATGAACGTGCCCGAACCGATCGTCAGATCATAATCAGAGGCCGTTCCTCCGTCAAATGCAGTGCCGTCAATTTTGCCGACGTAATCGATGTTAACCGTCATTCCATTTGCGATCTTCGTTCCGTCCGCGTAGGCGAGCGCCTGTCCCTTGTAATCCGCGAGTGTGACATAGTCGCTCCACTCATCACCCGCCACCATGGACTCCGTGGCAATTGAATCGGTGCCTGCATTTGCCGCCGTTGATTCTGTTTCCGTAACAACACTGCCTGCAGATGATGCTGCTGATTTACTGTTTGAGCCGCACGCAGCAGTTCCAAGTGCCATTGCGGCACACATAAGGACAACCATCACTTTTTTTCTCTTCATATTCGCTCCTCGCCGGTCTCCCTTTTTATACCGGCATTTCTTTTCTCTTCTGACATCCTGTAGAATTCTGCCGGACCACAGGTGTATTATTTTACGGTATTTGACGAAATTACGCAAGCCGGCCTAGACGACGGATTGCCGCATCTGTCGATCGGGAAGCCCGAAATATTGACTTTGATCTGTGAAACTGTGATAATAAATTTAGAGATTTTAAGAAAGGAGACTAATCATGAACTGGTCCAGAGCTAGACTGAAGGAGATGGCCCGCACCGCGCTTCACGGCTCCTACTGGAGAAGCGTGCTCGTCGCATTCATCCTTCTTCTTATTACAGGAGGAACGTCCGTCATTTCCTCCGCGAACAATGTATCTGAAAATATATCAAGCGGCAATTCGGGAGACATCTTCAGCACCTACGGCTCATTTCAAATAAGCGGTGCATTTCTCGCGGCTCTTCTGATCTCCGTGGTCACGGCCGGCATCATCGCCGTTGCGCTCGGCATCTTCGTGCTGAATCCGCTCGAGGTCGGGTGCAAGAACTACTTCCGGAAGGACATTTTCGCGCCGCAGTCGCTGGACAGCCTCGGCGCGGGATTCCAGGGGAATTACCTGAACGTTGTGAAAACGATTTTCCTCCGCGACCTCTATATCTTCCTCTGGAGCCTGCTCCTTATCATCCCGGGCATCGTCAAAGCCTATGAGTACATGATGGTCCCGTACCTGCTCTCCGAGGACCCGAGCATGCCGACAGAGGAGGCCTTTGCGAGATCAAAGGCGATGATGGACGGTGAGAAATGGAATGTGTTCGTTCTCGACCTCTCCTTCCTCGGCTGGAACATTCTGGGCGCCTGCACACTCGGCATCCTCACTGTCTTCTATGTGGCCCCGTACCAGTACCTCACGCATGCAGCCCTCTACGGAGCGCTGAAGCAGAAGATGATGCGGATGGGCTATGACGGACAGACGTATACGTACTGAAATGGGTCGAGCGTTCCAAAAAGGCGTGTGAAAAATTTTCGTTTTTCACACGCCTTTTTTCTACGTCTTTCTATGCCCGTCTCCTCGCCGGAAGCAGCGACAGCACGGTTCCGCTGAACATCAGGATACATCCGAGGAGCTCCCGTCCGGTCAGCACCTGTCCCTGGAACAGCCATCCGCCAATCGCAGCAAATACGCTCTCAAGACACATAAGGAGCGACGCGACCGCCGGCTTCAGGCCCTTCTGCCCGATGATCTGGAACGTGTAGGCGACGCCGCTCGACATGATGCCGGCAAAGAGGATGGCCGGAAGAGCCGCCTTCAGGGCAGCCGCCGTGTTCGTCTCAAGCATCAGCATAAACACTGTCGAGAGAATCCCCTCAATCAGTGTCTGAATGAGCGAGAGCCTCAGACCGTCCACCATCGGAAGATAATGGTTCACCACCAGAATCTGGAACGCATACAGAAGAGCGCACAGCATCAGGATGAGATCACCCCGGTTCAGTCCCGTAAGGCCGCCCTTCATGCAAAGAAAATAAAGTCCCGTCACGCCAAGCGCGACGCTGACCCAGATTTTCGGACTGCTCCTGTGCCCGAGGAAGAGCGACACAATCGGGACCAGAATGACATAGAGTGCCGTGATAAAGCCCGCCTTCGCGGTCGTCGTCATCCCGATGCCGATCTGCTGCGCGGCGCTCGCGGTAAAAAGAAAGATGCCGCACACAACACCAGCCGTAAGAAGCATGCGGCGCTGTGCGGCCGTGACCGGTCTGCCTGTGGACACAGCGCCCGCGGCAGCCTTCTGATCCTCGCTGTTTCTGCCTGCGATTCTTGTCTGCGGAGTTTCAGATTCTGCGCAGCTGCTATCCCGGTTTTTCTCTCTGCCTTCCGCCCGCTTGTCCGAGCTCTCGATTCTATCTTCTGCCTGCCCCCGCTCCCTCACGCGGTCCGCAATCGCGACAACCGGAATGAGAAACGCGACGGCGATCCAGCACCGCCCCGCAAGGAACGTGAACGGGCCGACATAGTCCGCACCGATGCTCTGCGAGACAAATGCAAAGCCCCAGATGACAGCCGCAGCGAGCAGGATCAGCGCGTGAATGAGCGTGGATACCTCCGCTGACTGTTTTTTCTTATGCATGCTTCTGTCCGTCCCTCAAGTCTGCGCGCATGTAGACGCTTCCGTCATCGAGGCGCTTCCACTCAAAAACGCCGTCATCGTAAATCATATACGACCTCGGTGAGTTCTCCTTCGGGATCGAGACTGAGCCCGGATTCATGTAGACAAAGTTCTCATGGCTCACGCATTTCGGCACATGGGTGTGGCCATGCAGCAGAATGTCGCCCTCCTTGAGCGGCGGCGGTGTCTGCTCAGACGCGTGATGGCCGTGCGTCACATAGATGATATTCCTTCCGTTCGGGATAATCGCGTAATCTGCCATCACCGGAAAATGAAGGACCATCTGGTCGACCTCCGCCTCGCAGTTGCCGCGCACGCAGAGCAGCTCATCCTTCCGGTCGTTCAGCATCGCGATCACTTCCTTCGGCGCGTATCCCTCCGGGAGATCGTTGCGCGGACCATGGTACAGAAGGTCACCCAGAAGAAGCAGGCGGTCCGCGTGCTCCTCGTCATATCGCTTAAGCATCTGTCTGCAGAACACGGCGGATCCGTGAATATCAGACGCAATCATCCATCTCATGCTGAAAATCCTCCCTTGTCAGAAAGCCCGCGCCCGCCCCGGAAAGCTCCCGGAGCAGGCGCGGTGCCAGTTATCCAATTCTTCTTTTTATGATACCGTCTTCGGTCTTTGATTTCCACCCCGATTTCCGAATTTACGAACCTGTAACAAAGACCGTGTTACTGTTCACACGCCATCCAAAGTCGCATGCGGTCGCGAATATCAGGGCGGTATCGGGCAGACTCCGTCCTCCTCAGCTTCCCTTCGCCGCTGACACAGCGGCTCAGGGTGATCTTCGGACTCCTCCGTATAACGCCCTCACCGCTCCTGATATCGCTGACCGTTCACCGAGGTCTGGTGGCGTGTGAACTGTAACAAGACCGTTGTTAATAAGCACACGCCGCCAGACCTTATGCCATCCCCAGCCCCATCAGGACAAGGCGCACGAGGAACGCGGCCGCGTACGCGACCACGCACTGCCAGACCACGACGAGTGCCGCGTATTTCCCGCCGAGCTCTCTGTGGATCGATGCGATTGCCGATACACACGGCGTGTAGAGCAGGCAGAAGACAAGCATTGCTGCCGCGGCGAGCGGTGTGAGCGCCGCCTGGACAGCCGCGCGGCTTCCAAACATAACGTTCAGCGTCGCGACGACCGACTCCTTCGCGAGGAACCCGGAAATGAGAGACGACGCGATCCGCCAGTCGCCGAGTCCGAGCGGCTTAAGGACCGGCGCGATGAGGCCTGAGACAATGGCGAGAATACTTCCCGACGCATCCGCTGTCTTCACGACGTTGAAGGTCGGCCCGAAGGTCTTCAGGAACCAGATCACAATCGTCGCGATGAAGATGATCGAGAACGCGCGCTCAATGAAGTCACGCGCCTTGTCCCACATGAGCTGCAGCGTGTTCTTCGCCGACGGCATCCGGTAGGTCGGAAGCTCCATGACGAACGGGACCGCCTCGCCCTTGTAGACGAACTTCTTCATAAGAAGGGCCTGCAGAATCCCGAGGAAAATGCCAAGCGCATACAGCAGGACCATAACAAGCCCCGCCTGCTTCGGGAAAAATGCCGCCGCGAAGAACCCGTAGATCGGGAGCTTTGCCGAGCAGCTGAAAAACGGCGTCAGCAGGATTGTCATTTTCCGGTCGCGGTCAGAGGGAAGTGTCCGGCTCGACATGACGGCCGGGACTGTACAGCCGAAGCCCACGAGCATCGGGACAATTGACCGGCCCGAGAGACCGATCTTCCGGAGCGGCTTGTCCATGACAAATGCAACTCTCGCCATGTACCCCGTGTCCTCAAGAAGCGACAGGAAGAAGAACATGACGACGATGATCGGCATGAACGAGAGCACCGTTCCGACACCCTCGAAGATACCGTCTATGACGAGCGACTTGATGACCGAATTGACATTCCACACGTCAAAGGCGTGCGCCACAACCGCCTCGAGCGCCGATATACCGCTCGCCAGCAGGTTCTGCAGAAACGCGCCAACGACGTTGAACGTGAGCCAGAAGATGACGCACATAATGCCGATAAATGCAGGAATTCCCGTGTATTTTCCGGTCAGGAAGCGATCGATCCGGTCAGAGCGCTTCTGCTCCTTGCTGACATGCGGCTTCACGACGCACTTGCTGACCAGCTTCTCGATAAAGTCGAACCGCATATCCGCGATGGCCGCCGCGCGGTCAAGCCCGCGCTCCTCCTCCATCTGACGGATGATGTGCGTGATCATTTCCTTCTCATTCTGCTCGAGCTTCAGCGCATCGATAATCCGCTGATCGCCCTCAACGACCTTCGTCGCCGCAAACCGTTGCGGAATCCCGGCTGCCTTCGCGTGGTCCTCAATCAGATGCGCCACAGCGTGCAGACAGCGATGAACGGCGCCGCCGTCCTCGTCCGGTGAACAGAAATCGATCCGGCCGGGGCACTCCTGGTACTGTGCGACGTGGAGCGCGTGGCGGATCAGCTCATCGATGCCTTCATTTTTCGCGGCAGAAATCGGAACGACCGGGATGCCGAGCATGGCCTCCATGTCGTTTACACGGATCGCGCCGCCGTTGCCGGTCAGCTCGTCCATCATATTGACGGCGAGGACCATCGGACGGTTCAGCTCCATCAGCTGCATCGTGAGATACAGGTTCCGGTCGATATTCGTCGCATCCACGATATTGATGATGCCTGTCGGATGCTCATCCAAAATGAACTGCCGGCTGACGATCTCCTCCTGGCTGTACGGAGAGAGCGAATAGATGCCCGGCAAATCCGTGATCAGTGTATTCTCATGCCCGCGGATCGGGCCGCTCTTCCGGTCGACCGTGACGCCCGGGAAATTTCCGACGTGCTGATTGGAGCCGGTCAGCTGGTTGAACAGTGTCGTCTTGCCGCAGTTCTGATTGCCTGCCAGCGCAAATGTAAGAACCGTTCCCTTCGGCAGCGGGTGCTCGCCCGCCTTCACATGATAGCGGCCGCCCTCGCCTAGGCCCGGGTGCTCTCTGTGGTTCGCGAACCGCTCGCTGGTATTATTCGGCTCCTCACTGCCGTCGTTATTATGCACCCGCTCGATCTCAATGCGCGCGGCATCCGCGACGCGGAGCGTCAGCTGATAGCCGTGGATCAGCAGCTCCATCGGATCACCCATCGGCGCGAATTTGACAAGCGTCACCTCCACGCCCGGTATGAGACCCATGTCGAGAAAATGCTGTCTGAGCTCACCTTCTCCCCCGACAGCCGTCACGAATGCCGACTGGCCGGGCTTCAGTTCCTTAAGTGTCAAGACTTTCCTCCCCTGTAAGCAATGTTAGTCTGGAATAACTTTCATAAGTTATCCTAGACTAACCAGTAGAAGTTGGTCAAGACAAACATGCCCTGTCAGGAACCGATCTTAAGATCCGCCCGTCTGAAGCCCGTGGCAAGCCAAGCCATGGTCACGAACCGGCCTGAAGGTTTCAGAACTGTCACATCCATACGGCGAAAAGTTGGCAAGCCAAGCCATGGTCACGAGCCGGCCCTAAGGTCCGCCGGTCCGAAGCCGTCCGGCAGGTACTGCGCGAGCGTATGGATCCGGTAGTCAGTCGGCGACTTCGCCGTGATGATAAGGAACGTCTCCGGATCGCAGAACTCCATCATGACCTGCCGGCACACGCCGCAGGGCGCGCAGTAATTCCGAAGGACACCGTTCAGACCGCCGACGATCGCGATCGCCCTGAAATCGCGGACACCATCGCTGACGGCCTTGAAAAATGCAGTCCGCTCCGCGCAGTTGGTCGCCGTGAGCCCTGCATTTTCAATATTGCAGCCCGTATACACGCTGCCGCTCCCCGTAAGGAGCGCCGCGCCGACTCTGTGGTGCGAGTATGGCACATAGGCCTTATCCAGCATGGCAATCGCCTGCCGGATGAGACCGGAAATCTCCTCTTTCTCCATTTCAGCCTCCCTCCAAGTCAAGTTCTCGATCCGCCCGCGCAGAGCTCGGTCGGACATTCTGCGCCCTGCTAGCCAGGCTCCAGGTACGCCCGCGCAAGGCTCGGTCGGACATTCTGCGCCCTGCAAGCCAGGCTCCAGGTCCGCCCGCGCAGAGCTCGGTCGGACATTCTGCGCCCTAGCGGCCAAGCACTCGATCCGCCCGCGCAGAGCTCGGTCGGACATTCTGCGCTCCAACAAGTCAAGCACTCGATCCGCCCGCGCA
>Ga0256406_1000342_pt1 | contig 87550 bp, 67 predicted proteins | sample RumenRJG_03DNA_FD_185986 | JGI IMG/M metagenome (GOLD analysis project Ga0256406, IMG submission 185986) | Bovine rumen microbial communities from Lethbridge, Alberta, Canada - RJG_03 | ecosystem: Host-associated > Mammals > Digestive system > Stomach > Rumen | place: Canada: Alberta | collected...
AGCTCTCGGTCTTGAAATTTGGGTGTCCCAATGACGAAAACAGGTGGCTGTGGACCGAATCATCACGTCCATGAAAGTAAGATTCATTTCTATACAAGAGACTTAACCTTATCCCGAACTCAGGTTATTATGATGCAAAATAAAGCATTTTATTCGATAATATCAAGTATTCGCTTAAAAAACATACAATCTTTTAAGGATATTTTAACATTACCCACCCCGCGCGTGGTAACGTGGGGCACAGGGAATACAGGTTCGCCCTCTTCGAGGACGCATTAATCAGGGGGGTATTGGTACCCCATGCCTTCGCTTCGCTCCGGCATGGGGCTAACCATGTTCGCCCCCTTCGGGGACGTCGCTAACCAATTGCGGGGACATGTCCCACATTTGGTTGAAATTAACGCGTCCACCGTAGGGGGCGGCCTTTATGGCCGCCCTAAGGGACCGGTGTGTCGGGCAATTGGGTGAATGGGTTGGAATTGCGTGGCCGCCCTAAGGGACCGGTTTGTCGGGCAATTGTCCGATTGGGTTGGAATCACGTGCCACTTAGGGCGGCCATAAAGGCCGCACCCTACGGTGGACATTTATCCCACAGTTGTTTAGTTAAATTTGTCGAGGACGCGTCCACCGTAGGGGCGGCCTTTATGGCCGCCCTAAGGACCCGGTGCGTCGGGCAATTGTTCGATTGGGTTGGAATCACGTGCCACTTAGGGCGGCCATAAAGGCCGCACCCTACGGTGGACTGGTCCTCGCAATTATGCATTGTTACATCTCAATAGGCTTGTACCTGGGCACGAGCACCTTCATGATGCACCAGCCCACCAGGTAGGCAACCGAACAGATGGCAAACACTATCATGTAGCCGGCGGGTTTGCCGGTGAAGCCCAACAGGTGCATCTGCGTATTGTCGGCATAGGTGAAGAGCACGCCGCTGCCATAGTTTATCAGTGCCGAGGCCACACCGCCTGCCATACCGCCGATGCCGATTACCGACGCCACCACACGCTTGGGGAACATGTCGCCCACGGTGCTGTAGATGTTGGCACTCCAGCTCTGGTGGGCGGCGCCGATGATGCCTATCAGGATGATGGGGAACCACGGCGTGCCGAACTTTCCGCCAAGGGGCTGTGCCAGCAATCCGAGCAGCGGGAAGCAGGCAAAGATGAGCATGGCGCGCATACGACTGGTGTAGGGATGCATCTCGCTGTGCTCCACCAGGTAGGTGGGCAGGTAGCCGCCAGCTATGCTGAGCATGGTGATGAGGTAGAGCACGAAGATGAGCACCATGCCAAGGGGATCGGATGGGTTGATGCCGAACTGCGACGACAGGTAGGCGGGGGTCCAAAACAGGAAGAACCACCACACGCCGTCGGTCATGAACTTGCCCATGATGAACGACCACGTCTGGCGGTAGCTGAACAGGTGCAGCAGCTCGCGTGCCGACATGCGGGGCTCGGACTTATCGGCAGGGGCAGTAGCTGTGGCAGCGTGCTCCAGGGCGTCATCCTGGTTGATATAGTCGAACTCGGCCTGGTTGATGTGGCGGCCCACCTGGGGTTTGTGGTATACCATCACCCACAAGCCCATCCACACGAAGCCCAGGGCGCCGATGATGAGGAAGGCGGCCTCCCAGCCCAGGTGCTTGGCAAGCAGGGGGATGGTGAAGGGTGCGATGAGGGCGCCCACCGAGGCGCCGGTGTTGAAGATGGCGGTGGCAAAGGCGCGGTCTTTCTTGGGGAAGTACTCGGCCACTGCCTTGATGGCTGCGGGGAAGTTGCCTGCCTCGCCCAGTGCCAGCACGCAGCGTGCCAGCAGAAAGAAGTACATGCTGGTGGTGGCTACTGCCACCATGATGCCGCCCGATGCCGACAGCACGTTGGCTGCCTTTAAAGAGGTGGTGCCGAACTGTGCCAGCAGCTGCTGTGCATACACGCTCTCGGTGGCTATGCCGCAGAAGGCGTGCAGGCATGCGCCCACGCTCCAGATGCCGATGGCGGTGAGGTAGCCTTTCTTCGTGCCGAGCCAGTCGATTACCGCACCCGAGGCCAACTGGCAAAGGGCATAGCAGATGCTGAACACTCCGGTGATGATGCCGTAGTTTTCGTCGGTCCAGTGGAACTCGGCTTCGATGCCTCCGTCGCCCGGATAGGTGAGCGAAAGCACCTGACGGTCCATATAGTTGATGGTGGTGGCCAGGAAGAGCATAAGGCAGATTACCCAGCGGTAATTAGTTTTCTTGATAGTTTGTGGTGCCATTGTCGTTTTTGTTATGAGGTTTATTATTGGTTTGTTGTTGATGTGCAGGGTGTGTGTCCACCGTAGGGGCGGCCTTTATGGCCGCCCTAAGGGACCGGTTTGTCGGGCAATTGTCCGATTGGGTTGGAATTGCGTGCCACTTAGGGCGGCCATAAAGGCCGCCCCTACGGTGGACCGGTCCTTCCACAATTGATGAGCGACGTCCCCGAAGGGGACGGTCCGGCAAATGTCCACCGCAATTGATGAGCGACGTCCCCGAAGGGGGCGAATTAGGTTAGCCCCATGTCGGAGCGAAGCGCAGGCATGGGGTACAGTACCCCACCGCGTGAATGCGTCCTCGAAGAGGGCGAACCTGTATTCCCCTGAGCCCCACGTTGCCACGTGGGGTTAACCATGTTCGCCCTCTTCGAGGACGTTTAATTTTGTGTTGTTGCGTTAACCCCAGGTTTCGGCTTCGCCTCGACCTGGGGCTAACCGTGTTCGCCCCCTTCGGGGACGGTCCGGCAACCGGCTTATCGCAAGTCGGGTATCTTAACTACCTGCATGTCGGTGTACACCAGGTTTTCGCCTGCCATACCCCAGATGAAGGTGTAGTTGCTTGTTCCGGCAGCGCAGTGAATGCTCCACTGCGGTGAGATAACGGCCTGCTCGTTGTTGAGCCAGATGGGCCGTGTTTCCTGTGGCTCGCCCATCACGTGCAGAATTTTCTGTCCCTGGGGCACGTTGTAGTACAGGTAGGTTTCCATGCGGCGCAGATGGGTGTGTGCGGGCATGGTGTTCCACACGCTGCCCTCCTTGAGCTCGGTGATGCCCATTTGCAGCTGACAGGTGTGCACGCCGGCAACGCCGTCGATAAGCATCTGGTGTATCACGCGGTCGTTGCTTTCCTTCAGCGAACCAGCCTTGATGTTGTTGGCCTGGGCCAGGGTTACCTTCTTAACGGGGTAGGCCTTGTGGGCGGGTGCCGAGTTAAGGTAGAACTTGGCGGGCTTGGCGGCGTCCTTGCTGCTCACGGTGATGTCCTTGCAGCCGCGTCCCACGTAGAGTGCTTCCTGGAAGCCCAGGTCGTAGCTCTTGCCGTCGACGATTACGGTGCCGTCGCCACCGATGTTGATGATGCCGAGCTCGCGGTTGTCCAGCAGGTTCCTACCGTTGGTGCCCTTGCTGGCATCCACATACAGCGGTGCTATCGAGGTGAGCTTCAGCGGAGTGGCTGTGGGCTCGGCGCCACCAATCAGGAAGCGGTCGAAGAGGGTATAGGTCCAGTTCACTTCACCGGGTGCGAACACCTTGGTGATGGCGTATTCCTTGCGCAGGCGACGGGTGTCGTAGTGGCGCGCGTCCTCGGGCGACGAGGCCCAGCGCACGTTGTAATAGGTGTAAGCATTTTCCTGCTTCACGGCGTAGGCAGTGTCCTGCTGGCACTGGGCGCCGGCTGTGAGGGCCCATAAACATAGGGCCGCTGTTAAAATAGTTTGCTTAATCATAATTTATATTGTTTGTAGGGATTTATGGGCATTATGGGCAGGGTGGGCTTTTATGGGCATTATGGGCAATATGGGCAATATGGGCAATATGGGCAATATGGGCAGCGTGGGCATTATAGGCAGGGTGGGCATTGGGGGCCACGTGAGGGGCAGCTGTGGCTTGGCCCATCGTGCCCATTAGGCCTATCTTGCCCATTAGGCCCATCAACCATTAGCCCATTATGCCCATCATGCCCATCTTGCCCATTAGGCCCATCAACCATTCAGCCCATAATGCCCATCCGTCATCAACCCTTCTCAGCCTTAATAATCTGGCGGCGGTTGTACAGCATCATGGCCACGGTGATGAGCACCAGCACGGCGGCGCCCACATACTTCAGGGCGCAGCACAGCTTATAGATAACCCATCCGAAGAGCGACGAGGCAAAGTCCATCGAACCGGCTTCGAAACCCTGGGGCACCTGCGCTGCCTTGTCCTGCGTGGCCTTGAACACCGAGGCGGCTGCCTGGGTGAAGGCGGGTGCCATATCGGTTACAAAGTACAGGCCCACGGCAAGCGCCACCAGTCCGATGATGAACGTCTTCACCACATTGCCTTTCGTGTAGGGCAGCATGGTGGGGAACAGGTAGAACAATCCCGCAAGCGAGGCAAGGGGCAGGAACTGGTTGCCGGGCAGCACCACGGCAAGTATCAGATAGGTGGGGATGAGCAGCAGCGTAACCACCAGGGTGGTGGGGTGACCTATAACGAGGGCCGGACTCATGCCGATGAACACCTCCTTGCCATGGAAGCGGCGTGCCACTATCTCCTTGGTTTTCTCTGAGATTGGCATTAATCCATCGATGAAGAGCTTGGTGATGCGGGGAATCAACTCCATCACGGCACCCATCGTTACACCCAGGAAGAGCACGTCCTTAACCGGCAGCTTGGCCACCACGCCAATGAGCATGCCCACGATGACACCGAGCACCAGGGGCTCGCCCAGGATGCCGAACTTGCGCTTAAGACCTTCGGCGTCGATATCGAGCTTGTTGAAGCCCGGGATGCGGTCGAGCACCCAACCGATAGCCACGGCAAACGGCACAAAACTCTGGCAGAAGGGCTGCGGAATGGCAATGCCGTCGAGTCCGGTATAGAACTTCTGGAACTTGCTGGCGGTAAGGTCGGCCATCACCAGGGTGATGATGTAGCACACGATGGCGGCAAAATAGCCCCATGCCAGGTTCTGCCCGGTGAAGAAGTAAACCACGGCGCCAATGAAGGCAAAGTGCCAGTAGTTCCACAAATCGATGTTCACCGTGCGGGTGGTCTTGGTGATAAGCATCAGGAAGTTAACGCCCAGACAGATGGGAATAATCAGAGCGCCCACTGCGGTGTTGTAGGCCACCGATGCGGCGGCGGGCCATCCCATGTCGAACACGTTGAGCTGCAGATGGTAAATTTGCGAGATAAGGGTAAGGGGGTCGCTGAAGTTGGTGGTGAGTAGCGACGTAACGATGCCCAGACCCACGAATCCCACGCCCACATAGAGGCCCGAGAGCAGCGCCTTGCCGAACTTCATGCCGATGCACAAGCCGATGATAGTAAAGATGAAAGGCATCATCACCGATGCGCCCAGACTGATAATGTAACTGAATACTTGTTCCATTGTTTTGGTTATAAGTGTATGTTTATTTCAGGTTTATTGTTTACGATTTGTTGCAAAGTTACTAATTAAAAGTGAAAACAAGGAATTTTGATGGGCTTTTATGGGCAATTTGGGCAATTTGGGCCACCTTGCCCATTTTGCCCAGCAGGCCCATTCTGCCCAGCAGGCCCAGCTTGCCCATTAGGCCCACCTTTCCCACCAGGCCCACCTTGCCCAGCAGGCCCAGCTTGCCCGGCAGGCCCAGCTTGCCCGGCAGGCCCACCTTGCCCGGCAGGCCCACCTTGCCCACCAGGCCCACCTTGCCCATTAGGCCCACCTTGCCCATTAGGCCCACCTTGCCCACCAGGCCCTTTCTTCCATTTCTTTCTAAACTTCAGCCTTTCGGCAGTCAATTGCTCTTTAATACCACCATTTTCTTTGAAATGTTGTTTTTGCCACTCTATCAGACCCTTGATAAGCACATCAGCCTGCATTATCAATGTGATAGCGATGTTGCAGAGCGTTTCAGGCGAGCGTTGTTTCAATTTCTCCACACTAAAATCTTTTATTTCGCTATGATACTTGCAATAGCGGCGTGTTTTCTGAGCCTTCTCTGAATTTACCGGCCACAACTCCAGATTGTGAACCATCAAGTAGTCGATATAATCCTCCATGAGTTCGTGCAGACTGCCCCTGTCTACATTCGTAAGCTTCATCTCCATCTCAGTAGATGTGTTGCCATTAATATTGCCCTCCACAATATTCTGCTTGCCCGACCGTGCCGCCTGCACCATCTGGTCGATGGTGCGGTCGTTGAAATCAAGATAGGTATGGGCAAAATAATAGGTGATGTAAAAAATTACCCTTGCCTTATGATAACAGATAAGCGTGTGGTAATCTTTGCCCTGAGGCAAAAAACTGTTGTCTACGGGATGTGTCATAGGTTGCTAATTATTTTGGTTAAACTTTTTGCGGGAAGGGTGGGCATTGTGGGCTTTTATGGGCTTTATGGGCAGGGTGGGCTTTGGGGGGAAGGGTGGGCATTGGGGGCAGCGGGGGCATTGGGGGCAGCGTGAGGGGCAGCTGTGGCATGGCCCATCGTGCCCACCATGCCCATCTTGCCCAAATTGCCCATCAGGCCCAAATTGCCCATCAGGCCCATTCTGCCCATCATGCCCATCTTGCCCATCAACCCCTTCTTCAAATTTCCACGGCCTCTGTGTTAGGCACCTCAGTTTCCTTGAACAGGTTATCGAGCGAGCGGTACACGTAGGCGGCGCGGTCCTTGATGGAGCTGTCCTGCATAAGGCGCTGGCGCAGGTCCATCAGCTTGGTCATCACGTTCTGATAGTTCTCGCCGTTCACGCGAGTAGCCATCTTGCGGGCATTCACCGGGGTAAAGTCGAAGTAGCGTATCAGCATGGCCTCGAACTGACGGCGCTGACTCTGGGTGAGCTCCTCCAGACGCTGGTTCACGTCGTTCTTGGCCTTGAAGATGCGGAAGATAAGCTCGTCGGGCTCACCGCCGCGCTGACCGTGGTCGTATTTCTTGTCGTACTCGAACCACAAATCGCAGAAGCCCTTGTCGGACAGCTCCTTCAGCTCGTCGTGGGCAGGCTCGAGCACGCGGCGGCAGAAGTCGCTGAACTTGCGGTAGTTGTTCTCCAGGCGCAGCATCTTGCGGAACTCGATGGTTTTTATCACCGTGGAGCCCTTTTGCAGCCAGCTCTCCAGGAACATGTAGATGCGCTGCGTGTAGCGGTTCTTGCAGGCAAACACTATCTGCTTGCCCAGACGGTGGTAACCAAAGTCGAGCGACACCAGGCGCTCGGCCACGCTGCGGTCGATTTTCAAGATGGCGTACTTGGTGTACGAGCGGTCCTCGGGAATGTACACGTCGCACAGGTTGGTGGCCTTGGTGTACTTGCGGCCCTCTGAACTCTTGTAGGGAATCTCCACGGGAATGCTGGCCAGCATCTTCAGCGAGTTGCGCAGCTGGGGGTAGTGGTTAGGGTCTACGCCGAGCGTCTTGAAGGGGATGCGCACGGGCATGCGACCGTCGGGGTCGAGCTCGTCGGTGCGGAAGAGCTCGAGCTGCGGGTTGCGCTCGTTGTTCAGTATACCGTGCAGAATCTTCTGCAGGTTCTCCACGATGCTCACCAGAATGCGAATCTGAATGAGCGAGTAGTCGTGCCGCATCATCGTAACGGCAATGGGCTGCAACAGCCACGTTTCCTCCTCGATGGGTATGAGCGAGGTGGAGATGTTGCGCTTCACGTCGGCCTTCTTGGCCTTGGCACCACGCTTGCGGGTGCTGCCTGCCCTGGTGCCCTGCCTGCCAGCCGCCTTACTGCCGGTGCCTGCCTTGGCGGCGGCTGCCCGGGGAGTGTTAGTATCTTTGTTTTCCATATCTGTGTGGTTCTGTATAAAATGGCCCGCCATACCAGTGTTTACGGGCGGTGCGGGACGGTAATACCTGTTTTACGTTTTTATATGTTCACTGATTTAAATAGTTCGATAAAGGTATTTTTACGTGAATATAGTTTTATTTAAATATGTTTTTATATATTTACGTAGTTATACCTTTATTTAATAAAACAAATCTGATATATCCTTCATCTCCACCTTCACGGGCACAACCTTAAGGTAGTTCAGCAGGTTGTGGCGTTGGTAGCCTCGTCCGTGCTCGATGTTGACGATGGTGCGGGGCTGCAGGGGTTGTTGTCGCTGCACGTCCTCCATGGTGAGGCACAGAGAGTGCCGGGCTTTGGCGAGGGCGGCGCCGAACTGTTCGGGGTCGGTTACGGGCTCATCGTTCACGAAGAGTCGTTGGTTCAAGAAGTACAGATATTTAAAGAGTGAAGCCAGCGAGTACTCGCCGCCCTCTTCCATGCGCCGCACGGTGTTGGGGTAGAGTCCACGCTCGCGCAGGTAGGCAAAGGTAACGCCCTGAGCCGCTCTGACGCCCTTGAGCAGAGCTTCAACGTCTTGCAAAGTATTCATAATTCCAGAAATTGCTTTAAGTTAATGCCGCAAAGATAAGAAATAAAGTTCATACTAGCAAATAATAGCACAAACAATTCGGTGTTTTGTCTAAAAAGCCATTTCTGTGTGACAAGCCTGTTAGGTGAAATGAATGGGGCCACGGCAGGGGTGCGGCCAGGAAGGGTTAGGGGCCGCCCGCAAAAGGACAATTAAGGACGTGCCGGTCCGTCCCCGAAGGGGCGAACATAGTTAACCCCAGGTCGAGGCGAAGCCGAAACTTGGGGTTAAGACAACAACACAACCAAACGTCCTCGAAGAGGGCGAACACGGTTAACCCCACGTGGCAACGTGGGGCACAGGGGAATACAGGTTCGCCCTCTTCGAGGACGCATTCACGGTGGGATACTGAACCCCATGCCTTCGCTGCGCTCCGGCATTGGGCTAACCTAATTCGCCCCCTTCGGGGACGTCGCTAATCAATTGCGGGGACATGTCCACCGTAGGGTGCGGCCTTTATGGCCGCCCTAAGGACCCGGTGTGTCGGGCAATTAGGTGAATGGTTTGGAATTGCGTAACCGCCCTAACGACCCGGTTCGTCGGGCAGTATGTTGATTGTGTTGGAATTACGTGCCACTTAGGGCGGCCATAAAGGCCGCGCCCTACAGTGGAATGGGATTTATTGGTCCTTAATGGTCCTCTTACGGGCTACAGTGGACATTTGCCGGGCCGTCCCCGAAGGGGGCGAACACGGTTAGCCCCAGGTCGAGGCGAAGCCGAAACCTGGGGTTAAGACAACAACACAACCAAACGTCCTCGAAGAGGGCGAACACGGTTAACCCCACGTGGCAACGTGGGGCACAGGGGAATACAGGTTCGCCCTCTTCGAGGACGCATTCACAGTGGGATACTGAACCCCATGCCTGCGCTTCGCTACGGCATGGGGCTAACCATGTTCGCCCCCTTCGGGGACGTCGCTAACCAATTGCGGGGACATGTCCACTGTAGGGGCGGCTCTTGTGGCCGCCCTAAGGACCCGGTTTGTCGGGCAATTGGGTGAATGGGTTGGAATTACGTGACCACCCTAAGGAACCGATTTGCGGGCAATTGGGTGAATGGTTGGGAATTGCGTGGCCGCCCTAAGGAATCGGTTCGTCGGGCAATATGTTGATTGTGTTGGAATTGCGTGGCACTTAGGGCGGCCATAAAGGCCGCACCCTACGGTGGACATTTGCCGGGCACGTCCCCGAAGGGGGCGAACACGGTTAGCCCCAGGTCGAGGCGAAGCCGAAACCTGGGGTAACGTCGGCACCACACATACAACGTCCTCGGAGAGGGCGAACATGGTTAACCCCACGTGGCAACGTGGGGCACAAGTGGATATACAGGTTCGCCCTCTCCTGACTTCGTCAATGCGTCACCCTGAATCGAGAATAAGTTTTTGGAAAATAGTCACGTACAGACTTTAGCTCCCCATGGAGCTATGGTGCAGAGGTGATGAGGACAGCCTTGATGATATCGTCGTGGTAATAATATTATTTTATGCGCTATGCGCAATTTTATGCCTTGGCAATTTTCTTCATGTGCAGACTTTGACCCCGAAAGGGGTGAGTCTCAACCAGCGGGATAGACGTCGATCTTGCTCGTAAGACTATCCCGCTGGTTCAGACTCAGAGCTCCTCATGGAGCGTAAGCCTGTACATGATTTTCTTCTTTATCATCTGGAGATGGCAAGGCAAAATGAGTCAGAACAAAGACATTGACAATCTGCCCCTAACCCTACCTGGCCGCACCCTACAGTGGACATGTCCCCGCAATTGATGAGCGACGTCCCCGAAGGGGGCGAATTAGGTTAGCCCCATGCCGGAGCGCAGCGCAGACATGGGGTACAGTATCCCCCGACAGTGGATACGTCCTCGAAGAGGGCGAACCTGTATATCCACTTGCGCTCCACGTTGCCACGTGGGGCTAACCGTGTTCGCCCCATTCGGGGACGCTTGCCCAGAAATTATTGGTCAACAAAATATCCACCGTAGGGTGAGGCCTTTATGGCCGCCCTAGGGACCCGGTGTGACGGGCAATATGTTGATTGTGTTGGAATTACGTGCCACTTAGGGCGGCCATAAAGGCCGCACCTACGGTGGACGCATTCCTGCGGTGTTCAACTTTATCAAACGAATGAATAAATACACAATAATACATATAACCATATAAGCAAATATATTAATATATTTTTAACTAATTATATAGCACATAATCTTCTGCTAAAGTTTTTTCACAAATATGCAACTATAAACGGGAAAATATCAAAAAAAATGAGGCGTTGAATTTACACTAAATACGCAAATATTTAGCATTTCAGCGGAAAAGAAGAAAATTGAAGAGAAACAGAACAAAATTTATAGAGATTTTTACTAAATTTGCTAACATAAAGTAAATTTAAGAAAACGTACAAAGTTTATTATTACAACAAAAACACTATGGGAATTACACAAGATAAACTGTGGTTGAACAAATGGCGCGAGGTTAACTATTTTGTCGACCAAAATAAACGCAGACCCTCCAAGCATCGGAAGGAAGACCATGCCATGCTGAACTGGATAAAATATAACCGTCGGAAATATCAGCGCGGGTTAATGAAAGAGGACAGACGACAAAAGTTTGAAGAGTTGGAAAAGAAATTGGAAAGCGTTACTCGCATCAACCAATACGCTTACGTAAACAAACAACAACAACCACAAGATTGAAAGCATTGCAGATGGGGCGCTCGTTTTAACGGGTAGCCCCTGATTTTTTTGTGTGTAACTTCAAAATCAACCTGGTTCATTCAGAAATCACATTCTAAGAGACGCAAGCGCCCAAAAAGGCCGGTAATACAAATTTATCGGTTGAATATTTCCATGACTTAATCACATCTTTGGTTGGATGAAGTGTCATCATCGATTATCAGTTAGTTATAAGCTTATTTCAGCAATTGATGGTGACGTAATTACGAATTATGGGAGGATATCCCTCCTTTACAGCCCGGCAGACAGTCAATGTCTTTGTCCTGACTCATATTGCCTTGCCATCTCCAGATGATATAGAAGAAAATCATGTACAGGCTTACGCTCCATGAGGAGCTCTGAGTCTGAACCATCGGGAAAGCCTTACGAGCAAGCTCGACGTCTATCCCACTGGTTGAGACTCACCCCTTTCGGGGTCAAAGTCTGTACATGAAGAAAATTGCTAAGGCATAAAATTGCGCATAGCGCACAAAATAATATTATTACCACGAGGATATCATCAAGGCTTTCTAAAAACTTATTCTCGATTCAGGGTGACGCATTGACGGAGTCAGGACGTGTTTTTTTGTTGACCAATAATTACAGGGAAACGTCCCCGAAGGGGGCGAACATGGGCAAATGCCCACCGTAGGGGCGGCCTTTATGGCCGCCCTAAGTGGCACGTAATTCCAACACAATCAACATATTGCTGGATAAACCGGGTCCTAAGGGCGGCCATAAAGGCCGCACCCTACAGAGGGTGTGTTCTCGACAAATTTAAACAAATGTGGGATAAATGTCCACCGTAGGGTGCGGCCTTTATGGCCGCCCTAAGGGTCACGCAATTCCAAACCATTCACCCAATTGCCCGACAAACCGGGCCCTTAGGGCGGCCACAAGAGCCGCCCCTACAGTGGACATGTTCCCGCAATTGATTAGCGACGTCCCCGAAGGGGGCGAACATGGTTAGCCCCATGCCGGAGCTAAGCGAAGGCATGGGGTACTTGATACCCCTGTGTGAATACGTCCTCGAAGAGGGCGAACCTGTATTCCCCTGAGCCCCACGTTGCCACGTGGGGTTAACCATGTTCGCCCTCTTCGAGGACGTTATTTGCTTGTTGTTGCCGTACCCCAGGTTTCGGCTTCGCCTCGACCTGGGGCTAACCATGTTCGCCCCCTTCGGGGACGGCCAGATAAATGTCCACCGTAGGGTGCGGCCCTTGTGGCCGCCCTAAGTGGCACGTAATTCCTACACTACCAATATATTGCAGGATAAACCGGGTCCTTAGGGCGGCCATAAAGGCCGCACCCTACGGTGGGTGTGTTCTCGACATATTTAACCAAACAAATTTGGGATAAATGTCCACCGTAGGGTGCGGCCTTTATGGCCGCCCTAAATGCCACGTAATTCCTACACTACCAATATATTGCAGGATAAACCGGGTCCTTAGGGCGGCCATAAAGGCCGCACCCTACAGTGGGTGTGTTCTCGACAAATTTAACCAAACAAATGCGTGGTACGGTGAGTACCAAAGCAAGGTACGGCCAGTATCAAAGCGTGATACGCACAGTATCACAGCGTGGTACGCACGGTATCAAAGTGTGATACGCTCAGTATCAAGGCGTGATACGCACAGTACCAAGGCGTGGTACGCATCTGGTACAGATACTTTTATACGCTGCGACGACAAAAAGGGCACATGTTCTGTTGAGCGCCGGACAGATGAGTGCTGAAAGAGTGCCCCGTAGGGGCACTGTAACGCCAAAATGAGAATCAGGGGCTCCAGCGGCCAACCCAAAGCTTTAAACGACATATTAGTAGGGTAGGGGAGACGGATAGGGAAGAAACTCAAAAACAGACTACTAATTTGTCGCCTGAAAAGGAAAAACCTAAAAAATCAATGTTACGTTTTTGTCGCCGGGAAATATAACTCATTTATTTTCTGATGATTAACAGGTTTATTGTGAGAGTCAAAAATGTGGAAAGTGGGAAAGGAAAAGGTGAGATTTTAGCTCTAAAAGGTAGAAATGTAAGAAAAGCAGAGAAAAACTATCGTTAAATAGAACAAACATGTCCAATTTTTGTCTTCTATGCTCCAAATTTGTCGCTCAAGCAAGAAATAACATCCACATTTGTCGTCTGTAATCTACTAATTTGTCGGTCGTAATTTACTAATTTGTCAGCGCCAAACTACGTATTTGTCGTCGGAAGTTTTCGCAATGTATTGATAATCTGAGAGTTAGGCAGTCTTAAATAAGTCTTAATTACAGATTCATAACCGATTTCTAAGTCCTTAGACAGGTTGTTTTGTGTTTTTATTTTAAAATTTTGTTTTTTGTTGCCAATCGCCCGACTTTTGTAAAATATCACCATTTTGTTGCCCGTCTTTTTCGTCTTTTCAGACTTAAGTTATTTATTTTCAGCTTTTTATTTTAATTTTTCGTTTGAAGATGCACCCTCCCTTTTTGTCGCAAAACGTGCATTTTGCTGTATTTATTACAGATTTGTCCGCTATTCCCGCTAATTTACTTTCAGTCTGTAGTATATGGATGATACATTTTTGTCGTTTAGCGAAACAGAAATGCTCATTTTCTTAAATACTTAATCATTTAAAAATATAAACATACAAACATATACTAAAACAAATAACTAAATATCTAAAGCATTAAAAATACCAATAAACTAATATTTAAATATACCAATGCATAAATACATCTATATATAAATAGGCCAAAATACAAAGGTATAAACATATTAATATACTAAAACATAATAACCAAAAACATAATACCTTTTATGATTAAATCTCTAAAACATTAAAAATATAAACATATAAATATACAAAACAATTTTTCCCTAATTCCATTTTTATTTCAAAATATGTTTGCTTGTTTAAATCTTTATATTTACTTTTGCAAAATGTAAGAGCGTTTATATGATATGTTTTTGTTTAAAAACTTAAATGCTTAAATATATAAAAATATAAAAGCGCAAAAGAATAAATAATTAAATACATACAAAAATGAGTATGAAAAACAGGATTGTGGTATTTGCCAATCAGAAAGGTGGAGTAGGGAAGAGCACTCTTTGCATGCTTTTTGCCAACTACCTGGCGTACAAAAAGAAGGAAGTTTGCATCATCGACACCGATTTGCAGAAGACGATTTCGTTGCAGCGCAAGAAGGATGCCGAGATTTTCACCGACATGGACGAGCCCTACACAGTTCAGGATTTCGACGTAACCGACCCGGACACGATGCAGCAGCTCATGGATTCAGCCCGCGAGGTGGATGGTTTCGTGCTCTTCGACACTCCTGGTAATGTAAGCGAAGACGGTCTGGTACCGATGTTCACGAATGCCGACTTCATCATCTGTCCTTACGAATACGAGGAGAAAACGCTCGATTCCACCGGAACCTTCGTCCAGGTGGTTAATGCCTTGCAGCAGCAGGTACCCGACATGCATGCCCAGTTGTTCTTCGTGCCCAACAAGATTGACGTGCGTATCGGTACCACGGGCGAGATGAAGATGTGGAAGGAAACCGACGTGATTTTCCGTCAGCTCGGTAAGGTAACGCCCAGAATCACCTCCAGGGCCACCCTGAAACGTATCAACACCTTCGAGCTCTCATCCCTTCAGCGCGATGCAGTGGCTCCCGCCTTCGATTTTATGATTAAAAAGATGTAATTCCATTCAACAGTTTGATTATCAACGTGTTTGTGTTATAACAAATAATTATATAAATAGTCATAAATACATTTATATAGTGGTTTGTTAGCACAAACACGTTATTGTTTTGTCGCGATTGTTTTAATTCCAGCTGCCTCGTATTTTTGTTATTGAATATCACACCGTAGGGTGCGGCCTTTGATTGTCCACCGTAGGGTGCGGCCTTTATGGCCGCCCTAAGAGCCACGCAATTCCAACACAATCAACAAATTGCAGGATAAGCCGGGTCCTTAGGGCGGCCACGCAATTCCAACACTATCAACATATTGTAGTATAAACCGGTCCCTTAGGGCGGCCACAAGGGCCGCACCCTACGGTGTATATGTCCCCGCAATTGATGAGCGACGTCCCCGAAGGGGGGCGAACATGGTTAGCCCCATGCCGGAGCGAAGCGCAGGCATGGGGTACATATCCCACCGCTGGAATGCGTCCTCGAAGAGGGCGAACCTGTATATCCACTTGCGCCCCACGTTGTCACGTGGGGTTAACCGTGTTCGCCCCCCTTTGGTGACGTGCTTGCATGTTTTTCCTGACTTCATCACATCTTTGGTTGGTTGTATATCAGTTAGTTATAAGCTTATTTCTGCAATTGTCTGTGACGCAGAAAGAAAAGAAAAAAGAAAATCACGTACAGGCTTACGCTCCATGAGGAGCTCTGAGTCTGAACCATCGGGAAAGCCTTACGAGCAAGCTCGACGTCTATCCCGCTGGTTGAGACTCACCCCTTTCGGGGTCAAAGCCTGTACATGAAGAAAATTGCCAAGGCATAAAATTGCGCATAGCGCATAAAATAATATTATTACCATGACGATATCATCAAGGTTTTTTAAAATAATTGTGAGCCGATTTAGTGGGTGCTGAATATTTTATGCGCTCTGCGCAATTTTACGCGATAGCGATTTTCGTCACGGGCAGGCTTTGTCCCCCGTAAGGGGGTGGTGCTGAGGTGATGGGGGCAGCCGACGAGCTTGCTCGTAAGGCTTTCCCCATCACCTCAACACCATAGCTCCATTGGGAGCTAAAGTCTGTACGTGACTATTTTCCAAAAACTTATTCTCGATTCAGGGTGACGCATTGACGAAGTCAGGACGTTGGGGTAACCGTGTTCGTCCCCTTCGAGGACGTTATTTGTTCGTTGTTTCCGTCATCCCCTCGAACAGGGGCTAACCTAATTCGCCCCCTTTGAGGACGGCCCGGTCAAATGTCCACCGTAGGGTGCGGCCCTTGTGGCCGCCCTAAGTAACACGCAATTCCAACACAATCAACATATTGCCCCACAAACCGGGTCCTTAGGGCGGCCATAAAGGCCGCCCCTACAGTGGGCGCGGATCGCAACCTTGCCGTGAATCATGCAATTATACATATAATTACATATATAAATAACCAAAACCATAAAAATATAAACAACAAACTATATAAAAATACAAAACAATAGATACATAAAAATATTAATAACGAAAAAATACGATATACAAATACCTAAACGAATAAATACACAAATACATCTATATATAGAAATACAAACATCTAAAAACATAAACAATACCATATATAAAAGCATATAGATACAAATCCATAACTATATAAATACATTTAAACACAATAATCTAATAGTATAAAAACACATTAGTCTAAACATTTAACCATACAATTGTTTGTTTAAATGAATAATTCTTTATACCTTTGTACAATAAACTATATAATTAAACGTTTAAATGTTGAAACGTGTAAAAGTAGAAACATACAAATAATCTTTTAAACATACACATTATTATATATGGATAAGAACAAGAAGAATACCAGGGTTTCGCTGCCTGGAGGAATTGCCGGACTGGTTCACACGGCACAGCAGCGTAGTGAGAATGCTCAGAAAAACGAGGCGGAGGCTGCTAAGGAAACGGCTGCCCCGGTTCAGAACGGCGACAAAAAAGTGACATCTCAGGATGCTTCCGCGCAAGCAAGTCAGACGACAAAGCAGAGTCAGGAGCGTTCGTATAAGGTGGCTCGCGACAATGGAGCCGACTCATGGCAGTTGTTCATCGACCTTGCCAAAGATTACAAGCAGCGTTCGGGAAAGCTCGCCACCATCTATATTGACGAGGATTTGAAGAATGTGCTCGATAGGTTAAAGAGCGCCGCCGACATCAAGTTGCCCACCACCGCCATCCTGAGCAGCATCGTTGCCCGCTTCATCTACGACCACGAGGACAAAATCAAGGAGCTCGTGTACGGCAAGAAGCTGCTGTAGGCCCTGGGACCCTATTAGGACAATTGTTTTTTGGTTGCGGTTGGGCGCTGCATGGTACGGTCGTTGAATGTCCACACACCTGCAAGGTCTTGCGTGTGGCCCCCGGGGCCGTAGTCCTGCATTTTGTTAAAATTAACGCGTCCACCGTAGGGGCGGCCTTTATGACCGCCCTAAGGGCCCGGTTAGTCGGGCAATATGTTGATTGTGTTGGAATTGCGTGACCCCTAGGGCGGCCATAAAGGCCGCCCCTACGGTGGACATTTGCCGGACCGTCCCCGAAGGGGGCGAACACGGTTAACCCCACGTGGCAACGTGGGGCACAGGGGAATACAGGTTCGCCCTCTTCGAGGACGCATTCACGCGGTGGGATACTGTAACCCCATGCCTGCGCTTCGCTCCGGCATGGGGCTAACCTAATTCGCCCCCTTCGGGGACGTCGCTAATCAATTGCGGGGACAAGTCCACCGTAGGGTGCGGCCTTTATGGCCGCCCTAAGTGGCACGTAATTCCAACCCAATCATCCCATTGCCCGACACACCGGTCCCCTAGGGCGGCCACAAGGGTCATGTAATTCCAACCCTTTCACCCAACTGCAGGATAAACCGGGTCCTTAGGGCGGCCATAAAGGCCGCCCCTACGGTGGCAACTTGCCCGGGTCGCCCCCTTCGGGGACGTCGCTAATCAATTGCGGGGACAAGTCCACATTTGATTGAAATTAACGCGTCCACCGTAGGGGCGGCTCTTGTGGCCGCCCTAAGTGCCACGTAATTCCAACACAATCAACATATTGCCCGACAAACCGGGTCCCTAGGGCGGCCACAAGGGCCGCCCCTACGGTGGACGCGTCCTCGACATTTTTAACGGCTGCGGGCCCTAACCCTTCCCGGGCCGCAATCCTGCAGTGGATAATTACATTAAAATACAAATATATAAAAACATAACTATATAATTATGGATTTAACTACTCCTGTGCAACTGCCCGAAGCACCCTTCAGTGTGGATGCCAACGAGGTGATGCTGTTTGTGGGCAGCTGTTTTGCCTCGAACATCGGGGAGCGCTGTCTGCGCGACGGGTTCCGCGCCACCGTGAACCCCTACGGCACCATGTACAACCCCGTGAGCATCCGTCACACCGTGCAGCGCTGGCTCACCGAGCAACCGCAGTACCAGCCGCGCCTTGTCGTGTTCACCCTCGGCACCACCCATGTGTACCGGCTCAAGAGTTCGGGCGAGATAGTGGACAACTGCGAGAAGCGGCCCCAGCGGCTCTTTCAGGAGGAGGAGCTCACCATCGAGCAGTGTGTCGACGAACTGCAACGTGCCGTGGAACTGCTGCAAGGGCGCTCACCCGGACTGCACGTGGTGGTTACGGTGAGTCCGATACGCTACCGCAAGTACGGCTACCACACCAGTAAGCTCTGCAAGGCGCGCTTGCTGCTTGCCGCTGACGAACTGGAACGGCGCATGCCCGGCGTGGTGTGCTACTTCCCCGCCTACGAGATTATGGACGATGAGTTGCGCTCCTACCGCTTCTACGCCCCCGACATGCTGCACCCCAGTGAGCAGGCTGCCGACTACATCTACCAGCGCTTCTCAGAGATGCTGTTCAGCGAGCAGGCACGGCAGTTCATCGCCGAGTGGACTCCCTTGCGCAAAGCCCTCGAACACAGGCCCCTGCACCCCGAGAGTGTAGAATATGCCGAATTTAAAAGCAAAACGATGCAAAAAATATCCGCTCTTTCGAAAAAATACGGAATAGTTCCAACACTCCGTGGATATTTTCTTGACCAATAATCATTGGGAAGCGTCCCCGAAGGGGGCGAACCTCAATGCGCCTTGTTTCACATTGGCATGGACACTGGCTGCATGTGAAAAAGGTTCGCCCTCTTCGAGGACGTTATTTGTTTGTTGTTTCCGTTACCCCAGGTTTCGGCTTCGCCTCGATCTGGGGCTAACCGTGTTCGCCCCCTTCGGGGACGTGCTTGCATGTATTTCCTAACTTTATCACATCTTTGGTTGGATGATTATCAGTTAGTTATAAGCTTATTTCTGTAATTGATGGTGACGCAATTACGAAAATGAAAAGGAAAAAGAAAATCATGTACAGGCTTACGCTCCATGAGGAGCTCTGAGTCTCAGCCAGCGGGATAGTCTTACGAGCAAGCTCGACGTCTATCCCGCTGGTTGAGACTCACCCCTTTCGGGGTCAAAGTCTGTACATGAAGAAAATTACCAAGGCATAAAATTGCGCATAGCGCATAAAATAATATTATTACCCCGACGATATCATCAAGGTTTTCCAAAAACTTATTCTCGATTCAGGGGTGACGCATTGACGATTTCAGGACGTGGGGTTTTTGTTGACCAATAATCACTGGGCAAGCGTCCCCGAAGGGGGCGAACATGGGCAAATGTCCACCGTAGGGTGCGGCCTTTATGGCCGCCCTAAGTGGCACGCAATTCCAACACTACCAATATATTGCAGGATAAACCGGGTCCTTAGGGCGGCCATAAAGGCCGCCCCTACAGTGGACATGTCCCCGCAATTGATTAGCGACGTCCCCGAAGGGGGCGAACACGGTTAGCCCCATGCCGGAGCGCAGCGCAGGCATGGGGTAAAGTATCCCACCGTGTGAATGCGTCCTCGAAGAGGGCGAACATGGTTAACCCCACGTGGCAACGTGGGGCTCATGGGAATACAGGTTCGCCCTCTTCGAGGACGTAGGCTGTGTGTGTCGTTGCGAATTCCCCAGGTTTCGGCTTCGCCTCGACCTGGGGCTAACCATGTTCGCCCCCTTCGGGGACGGCCTGGGCAAATGTCCACCGTAGGGTGCGGCCTTTATGGCCGCCCTAAGTGGCACGCGATTCCAAACCAATCACCCTATTGCCCGACAAACCGGGTCCTTAGGGCGGCCATAAAGGCCGCACCCTACAGTGGGTGTGATCTCGACAAATTTAAACAAATGTGGGATAAATGTCCACCGTAGGGTGCGGCCTTTATGGCCGCCCTAAGTGCCACGCAATTCCAACACTACCAATATATTGCAGGATAAACCGGGTCCTTAGGGCGGCCATAAAGGCCGCCCCTACGGTGGATGCGTCCTCGACATTTTTAAGGAATACATTTTGTTGACCAATAATTACTGGACAAGCGTCCCCGAAGGGGGCGAACATGGTTAGCCCCATGCCTTCGCTTCGCTCCGGCATGGGGTACAGTATCCCACCTGACTTCCAAAAACTTATTCTCGATTCAGGGGTGACGCATTGACGAAGTCTGGAGGGTTTTCACGGTTTTTGTAAGATTTAAACCACTGACATTTGGTACTGAGCCGAAAATAACCTAACTTTGCATTAAATATATAGCTAAAATTCAATATGACCTACACTATTGAGAAAATAACCACCCTCATCGGCGCGCGCCGCTTTGGCGAGGCCGATGCCAACATCGCTTTTCTGCTTGTTGACTCACGTTCGCTGAGCTTCCCCGAGGAAACTCTCTTTTTTGCCTTGCGCTCCGAGCGCAACGACGGTCAGCGTTATCTGCCCGAGCTTTATCGCCGCGGCGTGCGCAACTTTGTGGTAACCCAGGTGCCCGAGAATTACGACCAGCTCTACCCCAACGCCAACTTCCTTAAGGTTACCGACACCCTGGAGGCCCTGCAGCGCCTTGCCGAGCGCCATCGCGACGAGTTCAACATTCCCGTTATCGGCATCACCGGCAGCAACGGCAAAACCATGGTGAAGGAGTGGCTCAACCAGCTGCTCTCGCCCTCGATGTGCGTGGTGCGCTCGCCCCGCAGCTACAACTCGCAGATTGGCGTGCCCCTTAGCGTGTGGCTGCTTAACGAGCAGGCACAGGTGGGCATCTTCGAGGCCGGTATAAGCAAACCCGGCGAGATGCTCGCCCTGCGCGACATCATCCAGCCCACCATTGCCGTGCTCACCAATATCGGCGAGGCTCACCAGGAGAACTTTACCTCGGTAGAGGCCAAGTGCCGCGAGAAGATGACGCTCTTCCACGATGCCGACACTATTGTGTACAACGCCGACGACGAGCTCATCAGCCGCTGCGTTAACCTGATTGACTACCAGGGCGAGCGCCTGTGCTGGAGTCAGCGCGACCCCGCGGCGCCCATGTACATCGTGGGCATCAGCAAGAGCACCAGCACATCTACCGTGAGCTACGTGTTCCAGGGCAAGCAGGGCACCTACGAGCTGCCCTTCATCGACGATGCCTCGGTGCTCAACTCGGTGGTGGCTGCCACCGTGGCCCTTAAGATGGGTCTCATGCCCCAAGAGCTTGCCCAGCGCATGCCCCGCCTCGAGCCCGTGGCCATGCGCCTGGAGGTGAAGCAGGGTCAGCACGGTTGCACACTCATCAACGACAGCTACAACTCTGATATCAACTCACTCGACATAGCACTCGACTTTATGAACCGACGCCCCGACCATCAGGGACGGCGCCACACCCTCATCCTGAGCGACATCCTGCAAAGCGGACTGCAGCCCCAGGAGCTCTGCCGCGAGATAACCCGCCTGTGCCGTGAGCGCGGTGTGGAGAAGTTCATCGGCATCGGCGAACAGCTCTATGCCCATGCCGACGCCATCGACCTGCCCGAGAAGTTCTTCTTCCGCAACGTGCAGCAGTTCGTTGCCTCGCAAGTGTTCAGTCAGCTTCGCAACGAGGTGATTCTCATCAAGGGTGCCCGCCAGTTCGGCTTCGACCACATCACCGAACTGCTGGTGCAGAAGGTGCACGAAACCACGCTCGAGGTGAACCTCAGTGCCGTGGTGAAGAACCTGAACCACTACCGCTCGTTCATGAAGCCCGAAACCAAACTCACCTGTATGATCAAGGCCAACGCCTACGGTGCCGGCAGCGTTGAGATTGCCAAAACGCTGCAAGACCACCGCGTGGATTACCTGGCAGTGGCCGTGGCCGACGAAGGCGCCACCCTGCGCCGCAACGGCATAACGAGCAACATCATGATTATGAATCCCGAGATGTCGGCCTTCAAAACCATGTTCGATTACGACCTGGAGCCCGAGGTGTACAGCTTCCGTCTGCTCGACGCCCTGGTGAAGGCCGCCGGCAAGGAGGGCATCACCGGCTTCCCCGTGCACATCAAGCTCGACACCGGCATGCACCGCCTCGGCTTCGACCCCGAGCACGACATGGACGAGCTCATCAGCCGCCTCAAGCAGCAGTCGGCCGTGATTCCGCGTAGCGTGTTCTCGCACTTCGTGGGCTCAGACAGCGACGACTTCGACACCTTCAGTCACCACCAGTTCGAACTCTTCGACAAGGCCAGTCGCCAGCTTCAGTCAGCCTTCTCGCACAAGATACTGCGCCACATCGACAACTCGGCCGGCATAGAGCACTTCCCCCAGTGGCAGCTCGACATGTGCCGTCTGGGTCTGGGCCTCTACGGCATCAACTCGCGCAACAACGAGATATTAAATAATGTGAGCACCCTGAAGACCACCATCCTGCAGCTGCACCACCTCAAGGCAGGCGAAACCGTGGGCTACTCGCGCAAGGGCGTGCTGAAGCGCGACAGCGTGATTGGCGCCATACCCATAGGTTATGCCGACGGCTTGAACCGCCGTCTGGGCAACCGCAACTGCTACTGTCTGGTAAACGGTCAGCGTGCCGACTATGTAGGCAACATCTGCATGGACGTGGCAATGATTGATGTTACCGGTATACCCTGTCAGGAAGGCGACTCGGTTGAAATCTTCGGCGACCATCTGCCCGTCACCGTGGTGAGCGACGCCATCGGCACCATCCCCTACGAGGTGCTCACCGGCATCAGCGAGCGCGTGCGCAGGGTGTACTACCAGGATTAAAGGATTGGTGGGCCTAATGGGCTTTATAGGCAAGGTGGGCACTTTGGGCTTGAGGGGCCAGGCCCCTAGAGGCTGCTGAAAAAGTATTTAACAGTTGCAATTTATAAGTGTATTCCTTAAAATGTCGAGGACGCGTACACCGTAGGGGCGGCCTTTATGGCCGCCCTAAGGGACCGGTTTATCCTGCAATATGTTGATTGTGTTGGAATTACGTGCCACTTAGGGCGGCCATAAAGGCCGCACCCTACGGTGGACCGGTCCTCCGCAATTGACAGTTTGCTTACAGATTGTAACTTTTTGCAGTGGCAATTCTGAAAATCACCCACTTTTTCAGCAGCCTCGGCCCCTAATGCCCCTGCCCCAAATTGCCCACCTTGCCCACCTTGCCCACCTTGCCCACCCTGCCCAAATTGCCCATTAAGCCCACCTTGCCCATTCACCCCATTTACTATATACCTCTTTCTTGCATTCGCGTGTAAAATGTTGTATCTTTGCAATGTCATTCAGAAAGAGTGATGAAGCAACACCGGGTCGCGACACCGGCCGGACTAACGGCACCAGCGGGGCTTCTATTCGTTAACCTATTTTATTATTATTGTTATGTTGAATTACAAGTTTTATCAGGACAAGCGCTCAAACAGCAACACCAAGGGTCAGTGGTTCGCACGCGTAGCTGCCAACGGCACACTCACCACCGACGAGATAGCCGAGCGCATGCAGGCCAACTGCACCCTTAAGAAGAGCGACATCAAGGCGTGCATCCAGGAGCTCGTCGAGGAAATCTCTGAGGGCATCAAGAACTCGTATGTGGTGAAGCTCGACGGGCTCGGTTCGTTCCGCATGAGCATCCATTCCACCTCAGCTCCCACGCAGAAGGAGTTCTCGCCCGTGCAGAACATCGTGGGCTACCGCGTGCGCTTCGCACCCGAGCGCCACATCTATATAAGCAACGGCAAGCGCCACACCATCACTACCATGGTGAACGGCACCAAGGTGCAGCTCGCACCCAGCAACGGTAAGGTGATCGAAGCCACCTCTGGCACCGGCGACACCAACACCGGCAAGTGATTCTCGGGGTCGGCACCGAAAGCCGGCCCCTTTATTGTTTAACCTGATAAAGAATAAGGAGGAAGTAAAATTATGTCAACCCAGAATAAGCGCGACACCTGGCGCTTCGTCTTCCAGCTGCTCATGGCCATTCTCTCGGCCGTAGCCACCTCGATAGGTGTTTCATCGTGTATGTAGAGTTTTTTTTGGACCGTCACAGGGCACCCTGGCCTCCCGGGCGGTCCAATTTTTTTTGCCAGATTCATTAAAATGTAGAGGACCGGTCCACCGTAGGGTGCGGCCTTTATGGCCGCCCTAAGTGGCACGCAATTCCAACACAATCGGACAATTGCCCGACACACCGGTCCCTTAGGGCGGCCATAAAGGCCGCCCCTACGGTGGACGTGTCCTCGACATTTTTAAGCGCCGCGGCCCTCGTGGCCTCCCCGCAAAAGGACCATTAAGGGCAATTTCCAGCTCGGTTGCAATCTTTCAAACAAACAAAAACCTCTTTGATGGATTCCTCGGATTAGCAACTGCCCTGAAATTTCCCTATAAATGAGGATTGCGGTTATTAAATAAAGGTGGTAACTTTGCACACAGAAAATTCAACACTATAACATTTTGCTTATGCGCAAACATTTACTATCAGCTCTGCTCGCCACCGCTCTGCTTGCCACTGCCACTCCGTCACTGGCCGACAGCTACGTGAAGGTTACCACCCAGGCGGGTAAAGTTACCCTGTTCACACTCAGTGAACAGCCCACCATTACATTCTCTACCGACTCGGTGCTCGTGTCCACCGCCTCGCTGAAACTCAGCTACCCCGCTAGCGAGCAGCTCACGTTCGAGCTCACCGACCAGACCACAGCCGTTAACCTGGCACAGACCACCGGTACAGTGCAGTTCCACATGGACGACAACCTCGACGTTACCGGGCTTGAGCCCTCGGCCCCCGTTGTGCTCTATGATGCCCAGGGCCGCAAGCTTGTCAGCGCCCGTGCCACTCAGCAGGGTTCGGCACAGGTAAGTCTCAGTGGCTTGCACGGCGTTATCATCGTGAAGACGCCACAGAAAACTTTTAAAATGATAAAACAATAACATTCACACCCATCACACAATGAAAAAACTTTTTACCCTTATAGCCCTGGCAATGCTCGCAGTGAGCGGCTTGCAGGCACAATCTATCGTTATCACCAAAACCGACGGCACCACCGTTACCTACGAGGCCGCCGACGTAAAGCAGATTCAGTATCTGCCCTCGAGCAAAAAACTGCTGCATAGTTTCACCGGCTACCTTATCGCGTCAAGCAAGTTCTTCACCAACGCTTACTACGGCGACTCGGCCACCATTAAAATTTATATGGATGGCAGCGACGTGAGCTGCACCTTCCACGACGGCGTGTGGGGCGACGGCAACTTCAGCGTCACCATGGGCCGCGGCACCATGACGGGCACGGGCACCATGACGATGACCGAGCGCGGCAAAACCGGCACCTACGACGCCACGCTGAGCGGCAGCATGACCAACTTCAACATCACCATTCCGAGCGTTATGGGCGGTTGCACGCTGAACTGGCGCTACGGCGCAGTGCCCCAGGCTTACAAAACTCAGGGCAGCTACACCGGCAACGACTCACTCTGCATAGGCGGTAATGCCTCATGGACTTACGTAGCCGCCGACAGCAAGGTGCAGGTTACAGCCAATGCCGACAGCACCATCAACATCACCATGCCCGAGGAGAAGTTCACCGGTACCGTGATGGGCGACATCACCCAGGGCACCTTCACCATCAAGAACATACCTTACGACGCTGCCACCGGCACTTTTAGCAAGGACTACGTGGCCGACTCGGTGATGGCTCACGTTACCTGCGTATCAGGCGGCACCACCACCATGGATAAGGATTACCTGTTCACCACCGGTAAGGTTACCGTAACCCCCGCCTCCGACGGAACGCTGAGCATCGCCAATGAGTACAAATACGGCAACATGCCCTTCGACATCACCGCCAAATACGCTGGAAAGAAATAAAGCCTACACCCTATACACCCCATCAACCCCATAAACAAATTGAAACCACATAATTTTAAATACTTGCTGCTGGCATGCTGTGGGGCCCTGGCCTTCACGGCATGCCAGGGCGTGTTGAGCGACATCTACGACACGCCCGACACCGCCCCCGCCACGGTGGCGCGCGGACAGCTGTATATCGACGCGAGCAGTTGGGACAACTGGTACTACATCTCGCTCGACTCGCTGCAGATGCTTGCCGAAAGCAACGACTCCACACGGCTCGACAGCGCGCAGACCCACTTCACAGCCTGGCCCATTCCCACAACCGAAACCGATGGCACCGACAGCTGCGGCATCTACACCTACTGGTTCGACATCTTCGGCAAGGGGCTGAGCGTTAACCACTACGTAAGCAGCAAGCACACCGCACCCCAGCCAGAACCCGGTGAGTGGGACCTTGCCATACATCGCGACAACGTGCGCACCAACGGTGGCGCGGCACTGGAAACCAGCTGCACCTCGATGGACGAGCTGCCCCCGACGTCGGCCTCGTTTGCCGACAGCACCTTTACCCCCGACACATGGACCGAGAACCAGGTGTGGATAGACCGCAAGCAGATGCTGCAAAACTTGATGGGCAGTCAGGGCATCAGTATCAACCCGGTGCTGTCGGGCTGGCTCACCGTTAACATCCCGCCCATCCCGCCCACCTTCACACTTAACTCCCACGTGTTCATCGTGCGCACCCGTTCGGGCAAGTACGCCGCCGTGCAGTTGCACAACTATCTGTCGCCCACCGGCACCACCTGCTGCCTCACCATCAACTACAGGTATCCCTATTAGGCAAATGCGCGGGGGCACGCCCGCACCCTGCAGTGGGCACCAAAAGGAATCACCGACGGTATCATACATAATTATCTAAACACGTAGATATATAAATCAATAAATATATAGATGTTAATGCTTCGCAATTTGGTATTCTCTTTGCTTCCCCTTTGCGCCCCCGCACTGCTTGCGGCCGAGCGCGTCGACTCGGTGATACCGCCACAGCAACTTGAGCAGCTCGTGGTTACGGGCACACGCACACCCAAGACGCTGGCCCAGACGCCGGTGCTCACCCAGCTCATCACCCGGCAGGCCATTGAGAAGACCGATGCCACCAACCTGCAGTCGCTGCTGCAACAGGTAATGCCCGGCGTGGAGTTCAGCTTTGCCATGAACCAGCAGACGCACATGAACCTCAGCGGATTCGGCGGACAGAACATACTGATTCTTGTAGACGGCGAACGACTGGCGGGCGAAACGATGGACGACGTTGACTTTACCCGGCTCATGACCGACAACATCGACCACATCGAGATTGTAAAAGGCGCTGCCTCGGCACTCTACGGCAGCAACGCCAACGGCGGCGTTATCAACATCATTACGCGCAAGGCAGTGCACAAATACCTTGCCACGCTGAGCGCCCACACCGAGAAGCACGGCATCCAGCGCTACAGCGTGCAACTCGAAAACAGCGGCTCCAAATGGGGCAACACCTTAACAGTGAACCGCACCGCGGCCGACAACTACGACCTTAAGAATGGCGATAACCCCAGGGCGCGCGTCATCAGCACCGTGTTCGGCGACAAAACATGGCATTTCGACGACCATCTGCTCTACTCGCCCGTAAGTAACCTCGAGCTCAAGGCAAGGGCGGGCTACTTCTTCCGCCAGACCACCCGCAGCTACCTTACGCCCGAGCGCTACCGCGACTTCACGGGCGGTTTGCAGGCGGTGTACAAACCCGACGCGCGGAACACCCTCGAGGCGGCATGGACCTTCGACCAGTACGACAAGTCGGAACTGCTGCGACAGCAGCACCTCGACGTGCGCAGCTACAGCAACGTGCAGAACGCCGCCCGACTGGTGTACACCCACCACTGGGGCGACAACGACTTCACCCTGGGTGCCGACTATCTGTACGACTATCTGCTCAACCAGAAGCTCAACGGCACCCACCATCAGCAGAGCGTGGATGCCTATGCACAGCTCGACTACCGCATCAACCCGCGCTGGGAACTGGTGCCCGCGCTGCGCTACGACTATTTCTCGCAAGGCGCGGTGTCGCGGTTAACGCCCAAACTCAGCGTGCAGCACACCCCGCTGAAGAACCTGCACGTGCGCTTCGGCTACGGCATGGGCTTCCGTGCCCCGTCGCTCAAGGAGCGCTACTACAACTTCGACATGGTGGGCATCTGGCTCATCGAGGGCAACCCCGACCTGAAACCCGAAGTGAGCCACAACTTCAACCTCAGCACCGAGTACCTTTACCATGGCTACAACTTCACCGCCAACATCTACTACAACCGCGTGCGCAACAAGATAACCTCGGGCAACCCCTACTATGCCTCGGCCGACGACCAGATGCCGCGCCTGCCTTACATCAACGTGTCGCGCTACTCGGTGTGGGGCATCGACCTGCAGGCCATGGCGCGCTACAGCTGGGGCCTCACCGCCCGCGTAAACTACGCCTACGTTAACGAGGGCAACTACCGGGTTGACGGCGAACTCGTGGCGCGCCCCTATCTGCCCGCCCGCAAGAACTCGGTAACCGTCCATGCCGACTACGACCACCAGTTCAGCACCGCCTACGGCATGTGCGTAACCCTTGACGCCCGCTGGCTGCAAGGCATCACCAACCAGGAATTCAAAGATTATTACGATGTGAGCAAGGGCACCCAGAGCGTGTACTATCCCGCCTACACCATCGTGAAGCTCGGTGTGCAGAACCGCATCGGCAAGCGCGTAAAACTCAACGTGTCACTCGACAACCTCTTCAACTACCGTCCCCGCTATTATTACCTTAACAGCATCATTACCGATGGCATCAACCTGCAGCTCACCGCGCAGATAAAGCTCGGCAAGTAATAGTTCCCCCCTTATTTACAACCCAACCAAATGGCTGCGGCCCTTAAAAATGTCGAGGGCGCGTCCACCGTAGGGGGGTGTATCAAAAAGCAAATGCCATTTTGAAAATCTTACAGATTGAAACTTTCCAATAAGAAAAAGCCATTTCAAAACTCATTTCGAGTCAAGAAATGGCTTATTCTTTGCTTTTAAAGGGCTCTCAACTTACAGATTGAAGGTTGTTAGGTTGTGGATTTGTATTTTGATACACCCTCTAAGGACCCGGTTTGTCGGGCAAAATGTCGAGAACACACCCACTGTAGGGTGCGGCCTTTATGGCCGCCCTAAGGGCCCGGTTTGTCGGGCAAAATGTTGATTGGGTTGGAATTACGTGCCACTTAGGGCGGCCATAAAGGCCGCACCCTACGGTGGACATTTGCCGGGCCGCCCCCTTCGGGGACATGTTTGCATGTATTTCCTGACTTCATCAAATCTTTGGTTGGATGATTATCAGTTAGTTATAAGCTTATTTCTGCAATTGATGTTGACGCAATAACGAATTATGGAATGAAAAGAAAATCATGTACAGGCTTACGCTCCATGAGGAGCTCTGAGTCTGAACCAGTGGGATAGCCTTACGAGCAAGCTCGACGTCTATCCCGCTGGTTGAGACTCACCCCATTCGGGGTCAAAGCCTGTACATGAAGAAAATTGCCAAGGCATAAAATTGCGCATAGCGCATAAAATAATATTATTACCACGACGATATCATCAAGGCATTCTAAAATAATTGTGAGCAGATTTAGGGTGTGCTGAATATTTTATGCGCTCTGCGCAATTTTACGCGATAGCGATTTTCGTCACGTGCAGGCTTTGACCCCTGTAGGGGGTGGCGCTGAGGTGACGGGGGCAGCCGTCGAGCTTGCTCGTAAGGCTGTCCCCATCACCTCAGCACCAAAGCTCCATTGGGAGCTAAAGTCTGTACGTGACTATTTTCCAAAAACTTATTCTCGATTCAGAGTGACGCATTGACGAAGTCAGGACGTGGGGCTAACCATGTTCGCCCCCTTCGGGGACGGTCCGGCAAATGTCCACTGCGTGGCCGCTGCCCTTGCCTCCTTTCCTCCCCTTTCCAAATCTCTAAGCAAAAAAATCAAACTTTTGTGGTTACTTATCAGCTTGATGTTGTATCTTTGCACTGAAAACATAACTTCTTAAACCTGAAACAATGATTCGAAAATTCCTCTTGCTTTTCTGTATGCTTGCCTCGGCCACGCTGCTGCAGGCACGCAACCAGTGGCCCGACGGCTCGGCAATCGACAAGTGGTTCAACGACACCACCTGGCGCAACCTCGACCAGCTGCCGCAATACGTGGTTACCAGCTACGGCGTGAAAACCGACAGTACGCTGATGCAAACCGCTGCCCTGCAGCACGTTATCGACCTGGCTGCCCGGCAGGGTGGGGGCGTGGTGGTTATACCGCGCGGCACCTTCCTCTCGGGCTCACTCTTCTTCAGACAGGGCACCCATCTGCTGCTGCAGCAGGGCGCAAAACTCAAGGGCAGCGACCGCGTTGGCGATTACCCAATCGTTACCACCCGCATTGAAGGACAGACGTGCAAATACTTTGCCGCACTCATCAACGCCGACCACCTTGACGGCTTCACCATCAGCGGGCCCGGTGCCATCGACGGCAACGGCTACTACTACTGGCAGGAGTTCTGGCTGCGGCGCAAGTGGAACCCACAATGCACCAACAAGGAGGCACAGCGCCCGCGCCTGGTGTTTATGAGCCACTGCACCAACGTTACCCTGCAGGGCGTTAAGCTGCAGAACAGCGCCTTCTGGACCTCACACTTCTACCGCACCTCACGTCTGCGCTGCCTCGACTGCCGATTCACCGCTCCCACCACGGGCGATGTGAAGGCGCCCAGCAGCGACGCCATCGACCTTGACGTGTGCCACGACGTGCTGATAAACAACTGCTTTATGAGCGTTAACGACGATGCCGTGGTGATGAAAGGAGGCAAAGGCACCTGGGCCGACCGCGACACGTGCAACGGAGCCAACTACAACGTGCTCGTGCGCGGCTGCACCTATCTGCGCACCGCCGCCTTCCTTACCTGCGGCAGCGAGAGCATCGGCAACCGCAACATCATCGTTACCAACTGCCGCGGCGAGGCGCACCGCCTGCTGTGGCTCAAGATGAGGCCCGACACGCCACAGCAGTACAGCTACATCACCGTTGTCAACTGCCAGGCCAAGGCGGGCAGCATGCTGCAAATGACGCCCTGGACACAGTTCTACCAGAAGGACGACCGGCCCGACATGCCCCGCTCGAGGTGCAGCCACATCACGCTGACGGGCATTACCGGCACATTCGACAAAGTGCTGAACGTGAAGAACAACCAGCCCGACTTCTTCGACCGCGACAACTTCACGCTGAAAGATATCCGTGCCACCTCGCCGCAGACCGCCCCCGAATGGCAGGCTCTCGGCACCGGCTGCACGCTGAAAAACATCTACATTAACAATCAGAAAGTAAAATGAATCGCTTTGTTTCTCTGCTCGTGCTCTCGGCTGCCACCATGGCTGCCACGGCACAGAGTTTTAACTTCGACCTTACCAAGGCGCAGCCCAACTACACCGAGGCTACGGGCTACGGCTACGATTTTGTGAACGCCCGGCAGCAGTCAGGCCACCAGTGCCGCTACTTCTCGGTGCGCGTGCCCGACGGCAACTACCGCGTAACCTTCACCGTGGGCTCGCGCCGCCATGCCACCGACACGCAGGTGCGTGCCGAATCGCGCCGGCTGTTAGTTGAGCACCTCTATCTCCAGAAGGGGCAGCTGCGGCAGTTCACCTTCATCATCAACAAACGGTCGCCCCGAATCGACGCCCGGCACAGCGTGAGCATCAAGCCCCGTGAACGGCAGTCGCTCGACTGGGACGACAAGCTCACCATCGACTTTGCCGGTGCTAACCCCGCCATCGCCAGTCTGAAGATTGAACCCGACACCACCGCCACCACCCTCTACCTGTGCGGCAACTCCACCGTGGTAGACCAGCCCACCGAGCCCTGGGCAAGCTGGGGACAGATGATTACGCGCTGGTTCAACGACAAGGTGGCCGTGAGCAACCATGCCGAGAGCGGACTCACTGCCGGCTCCTTCCTGGCACAGCACCGGCTCGACAAGATAATGGCCACCCTGCGCGCCGGCGACTACGTGCTGTGCGAGTTCGGCCACAACGACCAGAAGGAGCATGGCGCAGGAGCCGGAGCGTGGTATAACTTCAGCTACAACCTTAAACAGTTCATCGACCGCGTGCGGCAGCGCGGTGCCAACATCGTGTTTGTTACGCCCACCCAGCGCCGCTTCTTCAACGCCGACGGCAAGATACAGGAAACCCACGGCGACTACCCCGACGCCATGCGCGCCGTGGCCCGCCGCGAGCACGTGCCCGTGATAGAGCTGCACAACCTTACGCGCACCTTCTTCGAGACCCTCGGCGTGGAGCAGAGCAAACGAGCCCTGGTGCAGTATGCCGCCGGCACCTTCCCCGGTCAGACCGCCGCCCTTGCCGACAACACCCACTTTAACCCCTACGGTGCCTACGAGGTGGCGCGCATGGTGGCAGTGGGCATGCACGAGCTCGGTTTGCCCATCGCCGCCAACCTCGACCGCGAGGCCTGGCAATACAGTCCTGCCCATCCCGACCCCGTCACCGTGCCCGACTGGCAGCTCTCCCCCTTCTTCGACAACCAGAAGCCCGACGGCAATTAATGTCCCACTTGCAGGGCCGCGGCCAGGAAGGGTTAGGGGCCGCCCGCAAGAGGACAATTAAGGACCATTCGACCGTAGGGTGCGGCCTTTATGGCCGCCCTAAGTGCCACGCAATTCCAAACCATTCACCCAATTGCCCGACAAACCGGTCCCTTAGGGCGGCCACAAGGGCCGCACCCTACGGTGGGCATGTCCCCGCAATTGATTAGCGACGCCCTCTTCGAGGACGGCCCGGCAAGTGTCCACCGTAGGGTGCGGCCTTTATGGCCGCCCTAAGTGCCACGTAATTCCAACCCAATCGGACAATTGCCCGACAAACCGGTCCCTTAGGGCGGCCATAAAGGCCGCCCCTACAGTGGACATGTCCCCGCAATTGATGAGCGACGTCCCCGAAGGGGGCGGGCCGGCAAGTGTCCACCGTAGGGTGCGGCCTTTATGGCCGCCCTAAGTGGCACGCAATTCCAACACATTCATCCAATTGCCCGACAAACCGGGTCCTTAGGGCGGCCATAAAGGCCGCACCCTACGGTGGACGCGTTAATTTCCAGCCAAATGTGGGAGTTGCTTGTGTTGCGGTTACCCAAAAAACACACCATATCCTTGCATTTTTTAATAATAACCTATATCTTTGTACTGAAAAACTTAATTCCTTAAGCCTGATGACAGATTACGCCCACCTACGAAACACCAGCGAAAAATGGTTTGCACAAAGCATTGCTGAACACTGCAACGGCACCGCCAGTCTGGCCCGGCAAATGGCCCACGCCTTCCAAGCTGACGCCTGGGCATGGCTGTGCGGCAAGTGGCACGACATAGGTAAATACTCAACCGCCTTTCAACAACACATAAAGGTTGCATCGGGCTACAGTACCGGAACCGACCCCGGCAAAACCGACCACTCCACGGCTGGCGCCTTGTGGAGTTTTGAACAGCTGCGAGGCAACAGTCTGCCCATTGCCTACTGCATCAGCGGGCACCACTCAGGCTTAATGGATTATGAAGGCGGCGGTCGACAAACGCTCCATTTCCACCTCTTCGACCCTGTGGAAAAGAAGTTGCTTGACGAAGTGCGCCCGTGCATACAACCGGTTGACTTGCCGAAGTTAACATGCCCTGCATTCATGCATGATGGCAATCCTTTCAAATCTTGGCATCTGTGGATTCGCATGCTTTACTCTTGTCTGGTGGATGCCGACAGGCTTGATACCGAGCGTTTTATGAACCCCGAAAAGTTTGCCTTGCGCAATAAGTTCAGTACGCTCACAGAACTTAAAACCAGGCTCGATGCCCACATGCGGCACATAGCCGAAAATGCACGCAACACGGCAGTGAACCGTATACGGCAAGAGGTACAATCAATATGCCGCACTAAGGGCACACTGCCACAAGGCATTTACAGTTTAACGGTACCCACGGGTGGCGGCAAAACGCTTTCATCGCTGGTGTGGGCCATGGAGCATGCCATGAAGCACCATCTAAACCGCATTATTATTGCCATACCTTATACCAGTATTGTTACGCAAACCGCTAACACGCTGCGCGAGATATTTGGTGAGCAGAACGTGGTGGAACACCACAGTTATGTCGACGTTGACAGTCTGCCCGAAAAACTGCGTAACAGCATGGAACTGGCCACCGAGAACTGGGATGCCCCCATCATTGTAACCACCAATGTGCAGCTGTTCGAGTCGCTCTTCTCGAACAAACCCTCACGATGCCGCAAGCTGCACAACATAGCCAGTTCGGTGGTAATTCTTGATGAAGTGCAGACACTGCCGGTAGAGAACCTGAGGCCCATTGTAGATGTTATGCAGAGTCTGGCAACCTGTATGCATACCAGTATGCTGCTCACCACAGCCACCCAGCCTGCTCTGGCGGGGCGGATTGGCAGTGGACAGGGTGCGTTTAACGGATTAGAGATAACAGAGCTTATACCCGACACCGAACGGCTGTTCAACAACATGCGCCGTGTACAGCTGTATTTTGAGCCAGATGCCACAGATATCAGCAGTGTTGCCAGCGAAATGGTGCAGCACTCACAAATACTCTGTGTGGTAAATACCCGGAATGAAGCCAAAGCAATTTATGAGGCACTGCCCGATAAATCGAACGCTTTCCACCTTTCGCGCATGATGTGCCAACAGCACATTAGCAACCAGCTTGCGGCCATTCGCACCCGCCTTGTTAAGGGAGAGCCGGTAAGGGTAGTGAGCACACAGCTCATCGAAGCCGGTGTGGATATCGATTTCCCAGTGGTGTGGCGTGAAATGGCGGGGCTCGATTCTATTGCGCAGGCTGCCGGCCGCTGCAATCGCGAAGGATTGCAAGCCATGGGCACGGTGACGGTGTTTAAATTGCAAAAGATGCAATTGCGCGGCGTGATGGCCAAGGCCGAGGCTGCTGCACAAGATTTGCTTGACATGGGGCAAACCGACTTTCTGAGTCCACAGGTGGCGCATGCCTACTTCAGGCGCTTCTATGCCAAAATAAACAACCCCAATGCCAAGGGCATCACCGACGACCTTTACCAGCTTAAGCCACAGTTTGCCACGGCAGCCCGCAACTTCAGCATGATTGACGACAACACCATTACGGTTTATGTGCCATACGGTGATGGCGAAGCCTTGATAAACCAGTTGCGCAATGGCAACTATTCCAGGGATTTGCTGCGCAAACTGCAACGCTATAGCGTAAGTCTGCCTGTGTGGAAAGCCGAACAACTGGCACTGGCAGGTGCTGAGAAGCTTAGCGATTATATATATGTTTTGCCCAACCGCGAGGCGTATGATTCGCAAACCGGCTTACAAATCAGCATGGATTATTTAAACCACGACCTTATTATATAACAGCAAAGCAAATAACAAATAATAAACATATACTCTATGGAACATTTTGACAAAGAATACTGCCTGGAAGTGTGGGGCGACATGGCTTGCTTCACACGCCCCGAACTCAAGGTAGAGCGTGTGAGCTACGATGTAATTACGCCATCGGCGGCCCGTGCCATCTTTGAGGCTATATTCTGGAAGCCTGCCATCAGGTGGAAGGTAACACGAATAGAAGTGCTCAACCCCATCAGGTGGACCAGCATAAGGCGTAATGAGATAGGCAGCAACATGAGTGCGAGGTCAAACGGATTAATTATAGAGCAAAACCGACAACAGAAGTCGAGCTTGTTGCTGCGCGATGTACGCTACCGTATTTTTGCCCAACAACAGTTTATACCCACCAGACTGCGGCCTTACGAGCAGCAACGACTGGGTGCCACCGACGAGAACCCGGGCAAATACAACGCCATGTTTGAGCGCCGTGCTGCCAGGGGGCAATGCTTTAATCAGCCTTACCTGGGCTGCAGGGAGTTTAGTTGTGCGTTCCGGTTGATAGAGCCTGCCGTGCATGGCGAAGGTATCGACGAAACACGCGACCTGGGACTGATGCTCTACGACATGGATTTTAAAGACACTTATGGTGAAAAACCAGCCGACGCCATGTTCTTTCGTGCCCACATGCAGCACGGTGTAATTGTGGTGCCCGATAAAGACAGTAAGGAGGTGCTCAGATGATATTACAAGCATTATGTGATTACTACCACCGCAAGGCAGCGCTCGGAGAGATGCCGCCCTATGGAAGAGAGTGGAAGCCCATTCCCTATCTCATTATTATTGACAGTGATGGAAACTTCATCAGGCTGGAGCCGACCTATGAAGGCGAAGGTAAAGACAAAAGAGCAAAGAAGTACCTTGTAGCACGGTCGCGCGGGCGGACGGGGCAAAAGAGCTGGACCATTAGCAATTTATTGTGGGACCACTACGGTTACGTGTTCGGATTCCCGAAGAAGATGGATTTCAATAATGCAAAACTGGTTGATACTGGTAAAAAACAGTGCGGCGTTTTCCAGCAAGAAATTAAGCGACTGATGCAACTTAACCCAAACAACGATGAACTGTTGGCTGTGAATAAGTTTTATGAGCATTTGCAAGCCAATATTGAGAAGCTAAAGGCCGATGGAAACTTCGATGAGGCTTTCAAGAAAGACGGCACTAACTTTGCCTTCAAACTGGTATCCGGAATCGAGCCTGTAGGTACTGCACCCCATTTTAACTATGGCACCCCAACAGATGAAGCGCCCCAGGCTCTGTGTCTTGTAACGGGTACCCGCCAGCCCATTGCCATAACGAATAGTTCAATTTCGTTGCGCAATGGCAATCCCACGGGATGTGTACTCGTGGGGTTCCAGCGTAACTCAGGTTACGACTCCTATCATAAGGAGCAAGGTATGAATGCCCCCATATCCCAACAAGCCAACTATGCCTATACCACCGCCTTGAGCACCTTGTTAGCACCACAGTCAAAGAACAAGTTCTTCTTTAACAAAGACACATTGGTGTTTTGGGCTGACAGGGATAACCCTATGGAAGATGTTTTTGCCAGCTTCTTCGCCGTTCCTCCTAAAGATGATCCCAATCGCGGTGTCAAGGCAATTACGGCACTAATGAAGGCGCCACTTACAGGCAGTATAGGTTCCACCAGCAGCAAGGCTCGTTTCTACTTGCTGCAACTAAGTCCGAATAGCGCACGAATAGCAGTAAAACTTTGGGAAGAATCCAGTGTGGATGCCCTGGCCGAAAATATGCGCCGCTATTTCGATGACCTTGACATAGTGCACGGTGCGGCCGAACCACCCTATATGCCTTTGAACAGTTTGTTGCGCAGCATTGCCTTGCAAGGCAAAGAAGAAAATCTGCCACCACAGCTCTTCCAGGAAATGATGAGGGCCATAATTCATAACTTGCCCTTGCCTGAGCTCCTGCAATCGCAAACATTGGGCAGAATAAAAGCCGACAGGAGTGTTACCCGTAACAGGGCTGCCTTGCTTAAGGCTTATTTGAACAGAAAACCAAATAACAACGAAATAAAAATAACCATGTCACTGAATTTACAAAACAACAATCAGGCCTATCTCTGTGGACGGCTGTTTGCCGTGTACGAGAAAATGCAACAAGAGGCATTGGGCAGCGTGAACACCTCGGTAAGAGACCGCTTCTACGATTCCTTCTCGTCAACGCCAAATGTGGCTCTGCACCGGCTCGACACGCTGTCGGTGCATCATCTGCAAAAACTCAGTCAGGGCCGGCAGATTTACTTTGAAAAGCTGAAAGGCGAAATTATCGACAAACTTAATGGCGAAGGCTTGCCTCACCACTTCTCGCTCGACGATCAAAGTCGCTTCGCCATAGGCTACTATCAGCAACGCCAGCAATTCTTTGTTAAGAAGCAGGATGCCGGCGAAAATCAATCAGAAAACAAATAGTTAACACAACTTGATTAAAAACATAAAAATTATGGAAGCAATAAAGAACCGCTACGATTTTATTTACCTCTTCGACGTAAAAGACGGTAACCCCAATGGTGACCCCGATGCCGGTAACATGCCACGTGTAGACACCGAAACAGGCGAAGGCCTGGTAACCGATGTGTGCCTGAAGCGCAAAGTGCGCAACTATGTGCAAACTGTAAAACAATATGCGCCTCCCTACGACATCTTTATCAAGGAAGGCAGCGTGCTCGGCGACACGATAGCAGAAACAACGAAAGGCATCACTTCGACCAATGACTCAAGATTAAGCATGTGCCAAAGATTTTACGACGTGCGTACATTCGGCGCTGTGATGTCGTTGAAAAAGAAGAATGCCGGACAGGTGCGCGGCCCCATCCAGCTCACCTTTGCCCGCTCGGTATCGCCCATAGTTACTGCCGAGCACACCATCACCCGAATGGCTGTGGCCGACGCCAAGGAAACCAGCGCCGATGATATGGGCACACGCCAAACCATGGGCCGCAAATACACGGTGCCTTATGCCTTGTATCTCACCCACGGTTACATCTCGGCCAATCTGGCTAAGCAAACGGGATTCTCTGAGGCCGACCTGCAACTCTTCTGGGAGGCATTGAAAAATATGTTCGATGTAGACCATAGTGCGGCACGTGGCATGATGTGCCCACGCAAAATCATTGTTTTCAAGCACGACTCTGAACTGGGCAATGCTCCATCGAATCAGCTGTTCGACCTGGTGAAAGTAGAACCTAAAGACGCTACCCGTCCGGCACGCTGTTTCGACGACTACACGGTTACGGTAGATACCAGCCATCTGCCACAGGGCGTTGAACTTATCAACTTACTGTAAAGCCGATGTACGCCGACGACGATTTGCTCTCACTTTCGGGCATCCAGCATTTTGCTTTCTGCCCACGGCAGTGGGCTCTCACACATGTCGACCGGCAATGGCACGACAACTACCTCACTATCGAGGGCACGTGGCTGCATCGTGTGGTAGACGAACCGTTCAATATGGATAGCGACTACGGCACCGTGCACCTGCGCTCAGTAGCGGTAAAATCGTATGCGCTGGGTCTCTACGGCATAGCTGACTTATTGGAACTTACTCCACTTACCAATGCCGAAGCTAAGCCTTTCACGGTGCCCCGCTATCCGGGCAGGTGGGAAGTGCACCCCGTGGAATACAAACACGGCAAGCCAAAACCAGACGACGCGGACGAGGTGCAGCTCTGTGCCCAGGCCATGTGTCTTGAGGAGATGTATGGCATCAGCATCAGCTATGGTGCCATCTACTACGGCAAGACGCGCAGGCGGTGCCAGGTGTCGTTCAACGAGGCGTTGCGCACCCGTGTAGGCCAGCTGGCATCGCAAATGCATGCCTTCATCGACCAGGGCGTGGTGCCCGATGCCGCGCCACGCCGACAGTGCATGTCGTGCTCGCTTGCCGACCTCTGCATGGTGCCCGATCTGTCGAGGGCTACTCCGGTGAATAACTATCTAAAACAGCTCAGTCAATGAGAAAGTTGCTTAACACATTATATGTAACCAATCCCGACATCTACCTTACTAAGGATGGCGAGAATGTGGTGGCCCGGCTAAACCAACAAGAAGTGATGCGGGTGCCCGTACTGAACCTTGAGGGTATTGTTTGCTTTAGCTACGCCGGTGCCTCACCCCGACTGATGGCAATGTGTGCCGAGCGCAACATAGGCATGTGCTTCCTTACACCCAATGGCAGTTTCCTGGCGCGGGTGAGTGGCAAAACGCAGGGCAACGTGCTGCTGCGCCGTGCGCAATACCGGTTTGCCGACGATGAGCAGTGGAGCCTTAGCCTGAGCAGGAACATCATTGCCGCAAAGTTGTTCAACTCAAGGAAGGTGCTCGACCGCTTCAGGCGCGATCATCCACAGCTCATCAGTAATCCCGACAACTATCAGATCACTTCGGCCTTGCTCGATACCGACCGCCACAACGCGCTCGCTGCCCAAAGCATCGACTATTTGCGCGGACTTGAGGGTGATGCCGCCAATGCCTACTTTTCGCTCTTCAATACAATGATAACATCCCGGGAACCGGCCTTCGCCTTCCATGGGCGCAACCGCCGCCCCCCTAAGGATCCAGTGAACTGTCTGCTCTCGTTTGCCTACACTCTGCTTGCCCACGAGGTGCAGTCGGCACTCGAAACCGTAGGGCTCGACCCCTATGTGGGATTTATGCACACCGACCGGCCCGGAAGGGCAAGTCTGGCACTCGACCTGATGGAAGAGTTTCGCGCCTATCTGGCCGACCGCCTGGTACTGTCGCTCATTAACCGGGCACAGGTTATGCCGGCCGACTTCATTGAGAATGGCCAGGACAATGTAATCATGACCGACAACTGCAAGAAGACAGTGATAGCCGCCTGGCAGAAACGCAAGAAAGACACGCTGGTGCATCCCTACTTGCAAGAATCGGTGCCCATTGGGTTGCTGCCTTACATCCAGGCAATGCTCCTTGCAAGATATATCAGGGGCAACCTCGACGGCTATCCGGTGTTTTTAATACAATAATCGCTTAATAACGCAATAAAACAATGCTCATACTCGTTACTTATGATGTTGAAACCGTGACGCCGCAAGGTCAGCGCCGACTGCAACAAGTAGCCAGGGCGTGCCAGAACTTCGGACAGCGTGTGCAGAACTCGGTGTTCGAATGCGTAGTAGATTACTCACAGTACGTAAAGCTGAAGTTGCAATTAAAAAGCATTATGGACGAACATCACGACACCATCCGCTTTTACAACCTGGGCAATAACTACTCCACAAAGGTAGAAACGCTAGGCATAAGTCGTGGCTTCAACGTTGAAGGCGAATTAATATTATAACCGTAATTAGCTGTCTGCGAACCCCAAGTGTCCTCGCATTTCCCGTAAGGTTCGCAGTCCGCTGATTAACAATAAGTTGCCTGACTTAATATGCTCGTTACATGTAATATCACATCCCACAGTAACCACATTCGCAGACAATGAGATGTAATATCCAATGTAACAAGATGTTAGGACAACAAGTGTCGCGCCCCACGCGGGCGCGTGGATTGAAACAGTTACGGACTAAGTGTTGGCCTCGTGATTATTGTCGCGCCCCACGCGGGCGCGTGGATTGAAACAACATACCTATGTCCACCACGTTGAAGAGCCTCCGTCGCGCCCCACGCGGGCGCGTGGATTGAAACCTGTGCTGCACGCAAATTTACAAGAGATTGTAAGTCGCGCCCCACGCGGGCGCGTGGATTGAAACCCACTTGCTCCAGTCAATACGATTAGGAACAAAAAGTCGCGCCCCACGCGGGCGCGTGGATTGAAACACCTATCAAATAATAACGTACTTCAAAACGTTGTCGCGCCCCACGCGGGCGCGTGGATTGAAACCCTGTGCTGCACGCAAATTTACAAGAGATTGTAAGTCGCGCCCCACGCGGGCGCGTGGATTGAAACATTATAACAGCGTATGTTCATAAAACACAATTGTCGCGCCCCACGCGGGCGCGTGGATTGAAACAGGTCTGAGTCTTTCGAGTTTCCACAATTTGAGTCGCGCCCCACGCGGGCGCGTGGATTGAAACTTAAGGTACCTTGTGGCAAGTGTGTAAATTGCAAAGTCGCGCCCCACGCGGGCGCGTGGATTGAAACCAAGAGGAAGTTGTTACTCTACCTACCTCTGAGTCGCGCCCCACGCGGGCGCGTGGATTGAAACTAACATGAGCAATACAAATGTGCTCACTATGCGTCGCGCCCCACGCGGGCGCGTGGATTGAAACTCCATCGTCTGTTGCCCACGAAACCTATGAAAACGTCGCGCCCCACGCGGGCGCGTGGATTGAAACATTTGCTGACTTATTGAATTATCAATGTTTTACGTCGCGCCCCACGCGGGCGCGTGGATTGAAACAATGGCACTATACATACTTGATAATATAGTGCCAGGTCGCGCCCCACGCGGGCGCGTGGATTGAAACGTGCCTAACCGCATTTTGTGGAGTCAGTGGGAAGTCGCGCCCCACGCGGGCGCGTGGATTGAAACATTTTTCGGTTTGTCTTGGTCTGATGACGTGTGTCGCGCCCCACGCGGGCGCGTGGATTGAAACCGCGACCAGAATTTCGAGTATCCCGATTATGAGTCGCGCCCCACGCGGGCGCGTGGATTGAAACAGACTTCAGCTAGCCAGGAGTACCAACCCCTTGGTGTCGCGCCCCACGCGGGCGCGTGGATTGAAACCTTACGATGGGTAATGGTGCTAGTGATTTAATGATGTCGCGCCCCACGCGGGCGCGTGGATTGAAACTTGGTCATGACCTTGCCACTTTGAGGACTAAGTGTCGCGCCCCACGCGGGCGCGTGGATTGAAACAGTTGACAGAGATATTGCCAGGCGATAAGTTTAGTCGCGCCCCACGCGGGCGCGTGGATTGAAACAGTTGACAGAGATATTGCCAGGCGATAAGTTTAGTCGCGCCCCACGCGGGCGCGTGGATTGAAACCAAGGAAGAGCAAGGAGATTTTGTCGACCTCGCGTCGCGCCCCACGCGGGCGCGTGGATTGAAACACTTACCCTTTACCTGGGACGAGCTTAACGTTATGTCGCGCCCCACGCGGGCGCGTGGATTGAAACTTAATGCTGTAAATGGTGCTGTTGTTGGTGCCAGTCGCGCCCCACGCGGGCGCGTGGATTGAAACTTTGGAGTGACTGTCCCCGATTACAGACTCAATGTCGCGCCCCACGCGGGCGCGTGGATTGAAACTACCGAAATATGGACCCTGCCAAAGGCCTTGAGTGGGTCGCGCCCCACGCGGGCGCGTGGATTGAAACTAAGGAAGAACAAGGAGATTTCGTAGACCTTGACCGTGTCGCGCCCCACGCGGGCGCGTGGATTGAAACTTTGGAGTCACCGTGCCCGATTATCGTCTCAATGTGTCGCGCCCCACGCGGGCGCGTGGATTGAAACAGTATTGCTGAGCTTCGACTTGCTAACAGTTTGCGTGTCGCGCCCCACGCGGGCGCGTGGATTGAAACGTTCCTGCTCCAGCTTATTGCCAGGGTGTTAACGTGTCGCGCCCCACGCGGGCGCGTGGATTGAAACTTAAGGGCTACGGCAGGATCCATGTCTCTGTAGTGTCGCGCCCCACGCGGGCGCGTGGATTGAAACCGCGATCAGAATTATGAGTATCCTGAATATGATGAGTGTCGCGCCCCACGCGGGCGCGTGGATTGAAACCTGGAGCAATTGGATAATGTAGCTAGTAAAGCATGTGTCGCGCCCCACGCGGGCGCGTGGATTGAAACACGAAGTAGTTGACCTACAACTTGATAGTCCCGTGTCGCGCCCCACGCGGGCGCGTGGATTGAAACACTCAGCGTCAAAGAAGTAGCCACTATGGCTCTGTGTCGCGCCCCACGCGGGCGCGTGGATTGAAACAGCTTGATAGTCCCCAGGCTGTCGGTCTGGGTATAGTGTCGCGCCCCACGCGGGCGCGTGGATTGAAACCCAACGTTCGAAAATCTTGGCGAAGATGCCGTAGTGTCGCGCCCCACGCGGGCGCGTGGATTGAAACCTACTCCACAACGTGGTGCCGAATCCATGGTTAGTGTCGCGCCCCACGCGGGCGCGTGGATTGAAACTGCAAGAAATGGATGATCCATTTGTTTTTCAACGTGTCGCGCCCCACGCGGGCGCGTGGATTGAAACTGTCCCCTCTCGCTATCATAAAGCGAGTCGGGGGTGTCGCGCCCCACGCGGGCGCGTGGATTGAAACATTCAGTAATTATTTAGTCTCTGGTGCATAGTTTTGTGTCGCGCCCCACGCGGGCGCGTGGATTGAAACTTACCGTAAGATTTCGTGCATTTACGTATTTTGTGTCGCGCCCCACGCGGGCGCGTGGATTGAAACCGTATAATTAAAGATTAAAATAATAATGGGAAAGTGTCGCGCCCCACGCGGGCGCGTGGATTGAAACTTATCAGCTGCAAGGACAACCAAAAAATGCTCAGTGTCGCGCCCCACGCGGGCGCGTGGATTGAAACATTTTTAGGTTTGTCTTCAACTGATGGCGCTTGTGTCGCGCCCCACGCGGGCGCGTGGATTGAAACTCGATAGCTCATACTTTACGCGTATGTCTTGGTGTGTCGCGCCCCACGCGGGCGCGTGGATTGAAACTCTGCCGATCCTACCGATTCACGCGTGCGTCGTGTGTCGCGCCCCACGCGGGCGCGTGGATTGAAACTGTTACGCTTAACTACTTACTACTCACTACCCAGTGTCGCGCCCCACGCGGGCGCGTGGATTGAAACATGTTGAGACGGAAGGAGCGGTTAAAGGCTGGAGTGTCGCGCCCCACGCGGGCGCGTGGATTGAAACACCGTCTGGCAGTAATCGAGAATGCGCTGATAGTGTCGCGCCCCACGCGGGCGCGTGGATTGAAACACATTGACAGGTTACCTGAAAAATCAACTTTAAGTGTCGCGCCCCACGCGGGCGCGTGGATTGAAACCGCTCTGGCTAAAGCTCCGCCAGCACCAAACATGTGTCGCGCCCCACGCGGGCGCGTGGATTGAAACTCTGTCTTTATAATCATAGTTAATCCTCCGTAATGTGTCGCGCCCCACGCGGGCGCGTGGATTGAAACCCTTTCCTCATATTTTAGCAGCCGAGGACTTTCGTGTCGCGCCCCACGCGGGCGCGTGGATTGAAACATGCCACAAATATACATAAACTTTTGGCTGTTGTGTCGCGCCCCACGCGGGCGCGTGGATTGAAACTTGCTATGCAGCACAAACGACATCCAACAACCGGTGTCGCGCCCCACGCGGGCGCGTGGATTGAAACAACGCAGCGAGTAACTCTGATGCCGAAAGACCCGTGTCGCGCCCCACGCGGGCGCGTGGATTGAAACTTAATATCAATTAGTTAGCCGGAGATACCCCCGTGCCGCGCCCCATGCGGGCGCGTGGATTGAAACGGTGTAACTGTATCCGATTATCGGGTTAAACGGCACCTTCGACAACCATAGAATGTGTGGGGAATGGTTATTAATGGTCCTCTTGCGAGCGGCCACGTGGGCCGCGGCCCTACAGTGGGCATGTCCCCGCAATTGATGAGCGACGTCCCCGAAGGGGGCGAATTAGGTTAGCCCCATGTCGGAGCGAAGCGTAGACATGGGGTATCAATTACCAGGACGGAACCGTCCTCGAAGAGGGCGAACCTTAGTTCGCTATCACGCTGAGGCTAAACAGGTTCGCCCTCTTCGAGGACGTATTACTCCACTCAATACCCAACCCCAGGTTTCGGCTTCGCCTCGACCTGGGGCTAACCTAATTCGCCCTCTTCGAGGACGGTCCGGGCAAATGTCCACCGTAGGGTGCGGCCTTTATGGCCGCCCTAGGGGCCACGCAATTCCAACCCATTCACCCAATTGCCCAGCAAACCGGGTCTGACAATTGAGGAGGACCGGTCCACCGTAGGGTGCGGCCCTCGTGGCCGCCCTAAGTGGCACGTGATTCCAACCCAATCGGACAATTGCCCGACACACCGGTCCCTTAGGGCGGCCATAAAGGCCGCCCCTACGGTGGACGCGTTAATTTCAACCAAATGTGGGAATGTCCCCGCAATTGATTAGCAAGCGTCCCCGAAGGGGGCGAACATGGTTAGCCCCAGGTCGAGGCGAAGCCGAAACCTGGGGTAACGGAAACAACAAGCAAATAACGTCCTCGAAGAGGGCGAACCTGTATATCCACTTGCGCCCCACGTTGCCACGTGGGGTTAACCATGTTGAGGCTGCTGAAAAAGTGAGTGATTTTCAAAATTGCCACTGCAAAAAGTTACAATCTGTAGGCAAACTGACAATTGCGGAGGACCGGTCCACTGTAGGGTGCGGCCTTTATGGCCGCCCTAAGTGCCACGCAATTCCAAACCATTCACCCAATTGCCCGACAAACCGGTCCCTTAGGGCGGCCATAAAGGCCGCCCCTACAGTGGACGCGTCCTCGACAATTTTAAGGAATACATTTTGTTGACCAATAATTACTGGGCAAGCGTCCCCGAAGGGGGCGAACATGGTTAGCCCCATGCCGGAGCGAAGCGCAGACATGGGGTATCAATATCCCTTGATTAATGCGTCCTCGAAGAGGGCGAACCTGTAATCCCTACACCCCACGTTGCCACGTGGGGTTAACCATGTTCGCCCTCTTCGAGGACGTCTGGTTCTGTATTGTTGCCGTACCCCCAGGTTTCGGCTTCGCCTCGACCTGGGGCTAACCTAATTCGCCCTCTTCGAGGACGTGCCCGGCAAGTGTCCACCGTAGGGTGCGGCCTTTATGGCCGCCCTAAGTGCCACGCAATTCCAAACCATTCACCCAATTGCCCGACAAACCGGTCCCTTAGGGCGGCCATAAAGGCCGCACCCTACGGTGGACATGTCCCCGCAATTGATGAGCGACGTCCCCTCTGGGGACGGCCCGGTTGACTTGTGGTTGCGGTCACCCAAACAAACCACACTTTTCATGCGGCTTTCTTGCCGGTATAAAATATATTTCGTATTTTTGTGATAAATAACTAAGAACATGAATACTGAGAAACAACAACGTGAGGCGGCTGAGGAGTTTGTAGAACGATGGACGGGTCGCGGAAGCGAGAAGCAAGAGTGTCATTTGTTTTGGATAGACCTTCTGGGCAACGTGTTTGGCGTAAAGAATCCATCCACCTTTGTGCGCTTCGAAGAAGAGACGGCGCTCGACAACACATCGTTTATCGATGTAACCATACCTTCCACCAGGGTGATGATTGAGCAGAAATCTATCGATAAGGATTTGCGCAAGCCCATTAAGCAAAGTGATGGCTCTTTGCTTTCGCCTTTTCAGCAGGCTCAACGCTATATTCTTGGTTTGCCGCTATCGAAGCATCCTCGATGGATAGTTACCTGCAACTTCAAGGAATTCGACGTTTACGACATGGAGAATCCCAAGGGTGAACCCCAGCGCATACTGCTTAAAGACCTGGGCCAAGAGTACTACCGCCTGCAGTTCCTTGTAGACGAAGGCAATGAGCATCTTAAGAAGGAGACCGAGGTGAGCATGAAGGCCGGCGAGATTGTGGCCCGTATCTACGATGCCTTTGTGAAACTCTACGATGTGAACGACCCTCATTCGTTGCGCTTCCTCAACATTCTGTGTGTACGCCTCGTGTTCTGCCTCTATGCCGAGGATGCGGGTATTTTTGACAAGCACGACCAGTTCCACGATTATCTGGAGCATTACGCTACCGAAGATATGCGCATGGCATTGATGCGGCTCTTTGCCGAACTGAACACACCACCCCATAAGCGCAGCCCGTACGACAAGCCCGAACTGGCAGCCTTCCCCTATACCAATGGCGGACTCTTTGCCGAAGAGATAGACATACCGCAGTTTACCGACGAACTGCGCGCCACGCTGCTGCAAGATGCAAGTCTGGGTTTCGACTGGAGCGACATCTCGCCCACCATATTCGGTGGTGTGTTCGAGAGCACGCTGAACCCCGAAACGCGGCGGCACGGCGGCATGCACTACACCAGCATCGAGAACATACACAAGGTTATCGATCCGCTCTTCATGGATTCATTGAATAGCGAGCTGGACAGCATTACTGAGGAGCCTTTAGCGAAAAAGCGGCTCAAGCTGCTGCACGAATTCCAGGACAAGCTTGCCCAACTTACCTTTTTCGACCCGGCGTGTGGCTCGGGCAACTTCCTTACCGAAACCTATCTGTCGCTTCGCCGGATGGAGAACCATGTTATTAAAGCCATTTATTCCATCGAGCCACTTGATGCCTTCGTCAATCCCATCAAGGTGAACATACACCAGTTCTATGGCATCGAAATTAACGACTTCGCCGTATCGGTAGCCACCACGGCGCTGTGGATAGCCGAAAGTCAGATGATGACTGAAACAACGAAAATTATTCATCACGACATCGACTTCCTGCCACTTAAATCATACTCAAACATTCACGAAGGCAATGCCCTGCGCGTCAATTGGCACGAGGTGTGCCCCAATGCTACCTATATTATTGGTAATCCGCCATTCGTGGGCGCACGACTCATGTCGGCAGCACAGAAAGATGATATGCTTGCTGTGTTCGGCAAAGAGTGGAAGAACCTTGGCAATATTGATTATGTGGGCTGCTGGTATAAACGTGCCGCCGATTATATGCGGGGCACCGCCACCGAAGCCGCCTTTGTATCAACCAATTCCATCTCGCAGGGAGAGCAGGTTGCCAACCTCTGGGCACCGCTCATAAAGGCTGGCATACACATCAACTTTGCCTGCCGCACCTTCCGCTGGGACAGCGAGGCATCACTCAAGGCTCATGTACATGTGGTAATTATCAGCTTCTCGTATGTAGACCGTAATATAAAACTACTGTTCGACAATGGGCAGAAAAAGCAAGTTGCGCATATTAGTCCTTATTTAATAGAATCGGAAAACGTTTTTATCTATAGTCGCGGCAAACCCTTGTGCAGTGTGCCGGCCATTGGCATAGGCAACAAGCCCATTGATGGCGGCAATTATCTTTTTACGAAAGATGAGATGGATGGCTTTATTAAGCAGGAGCCAGCTTCGGCACCGTATTTTCACCTATGGTATGGTGCCGAGGAGTTTATCCACCAAAAGCCCCGCTACTGTTTATGGCTTGGCGATTGCTCACCAAAGCAAATCAACAGCATGCCGCATTGCAAGGATAGGGTAGAGAATGTAAGGCAACTTCGCCTGGCAAGTAAAAGTGCTGGTACAAGGAAACTGGCCGAGCGGCCCACCCGTTTCCATGTTGAGAATATGCCCGATGGAGATTCTATACTTGTGCCCCGTGTATCATCAGAAAGAAGGCGATATGTTCCTATGGGATTTATTCCAAAAGGTACATTTGCCAGTGATGCTGTACATCTCATCCCCAACGCCACCCTTTACCATTTTGGCATCCTTGAGAGCAACGTGCACATGGCATGGATGCGGGCTGTGTGCGGGCGACTGGAGAGCCGCTATCGATATTCCAAGGATATAGTTTACAACAACTTCCCCTGGCCGCAGCCATCCGGCGATGAGCGGCAGCGCATTGCGGCCACGGCACAGGGCATACTCGATGCCAGGGCACATTACCCCGACTCATCGCTTGCCGATTTATACGACCCCACCACCATGCCCTACGACCTGTTGCAGGCTCACCGCAACAACGACCGCGCCGTAATGGCAGCCTATGGCTTCCCATTGAAACTCACCGAGTCGGAATGCGTTGCCAAACTGTTTGAGCTGTACTCACAGATGGCAAAATAGAGTTGGCTGCCGGGCTGCGGCCAGGCAAGGATGGGGGCCGCCCCCGCAATAAATGTGTGCAGTGGGCAAAATGTCCACCGTAGGGTGCGGCCTTTATGGCCGCCCTAAGTGCCACGCAATTCCAACCCAATCAACGTATTGCAGGCCAAACCGGGCCCTTAGGGCGGCCATAAAGGCCGCCCCTACGGTGGCCGCGTTAATTTCAACCAAATGCGGGCATGTCCCCGCAATTGATGAGCGACGTCCCCGAAGGGGGCGAACATGGTTAGCCCCATGCCGGAGCGAAGCGCAGACATGGGGTACTGTATCCCACCGCGTGAATGCGTCCTCGAAGAGGGCGAACCTGTATATCCTCTTGCGCCCCACGTGGCAACGTGGGGCTAACCATGTTCGCCCTCTCTTCAAGGCCTCGGTAATAATCGCGAACCTCCATAAATTCGTATCAGAACCGTACCACGCTATGATACTCACGGTATCACGCTATGATACTCACGGTATCACGCTATGATACGCACGATATCACGCTATGATACGCACCGTATCACGCTTTGATACTCACCGTACCACGCTTTGAAACAATGTTGGTACTGTCATAATCAATGAAACATATATCTGGCCAGTTGCAATAATCCGTGGATATTTGCAAAAAAACATAGAAAACCCTCCTTGATGGATTCAAATCCTTGTTACCTTGGATTTGAATTCATCAAAAAGAAAACATCGCCTTCGGCTTAAAATTAATTACCTTTATCGCTGCTCAGTTGCACTGCAGGGCTGCGGCTAGGAAGGGTTAGGGGCCGCCCCGCAAGTGGACAATTATGGACCATTCGACCGTAGGGGCGGCTCTTGTGGCCGCCCTAAGGGACCGGTTTGTCGGGCAATTGGTTGATTGTGTTGGAATTACGTGCCACTTAGGGCGGCCATAAAGGCCGCACCCTACGGTGGACATTTGTCGGACCGTCCCCGAAGGGGGCGAATACGGTTAGCCCCAGGTCGAGGCGAAGCCGAAACCTGGGGTAATGGCAACAACACAAAGCCTACGTCCTCGGAGAGGGCGAACCTGGTTAACCCCACGTGTCAACGTGGGGCGCAAGTGGATATACAGGTTCGCCCTCTCCGAGGACGTATATACACAGGGGTATCAAGTACCCCATGCCTGCGCTTCGCTCCGGCATGGGGCTAACCATGTTCGCCCCCTTCGGGGACGTCGCTCATCAATTGCGGGGACATGTCCACCGTAGGGGCGGCTCTTGTGGCCGCCCTAAGGGCCCGGTGTATCGGGCAATTGGGTGATTGGGTTGGAATTGCGTGCCCCTTAGGGCGGCCATAAAGGCCGCACCCTACGGTGGACATTTGCCGGGCACGCCCCCTTCGGGGACGTCGCTAATCAATTGCGGGGACATGTCCACCGTAGGGGCGGCTCTTGTGGCCGCCCTAAGGGCCCGGTGTGTCGAGCAATTGGGTGATTGGGTTGGAATTACGTGGCACTTAGGGCGGCCATAAAGGCCGCACCCTACGGTGGACATGTCCACTGCCCGGCCGCAGTCCTGCAAGTGGACCATTTGATATTAATTTGTTGTGATGGCATGCAGGGTGGCGGTTTTCATCCCGTTTTATTGCAATGTGGATATATCTGACGATGTTTGCTTACAATCCTTATATTTTATTCACGTGAATACTTGCTATCGTTAATTATTATTGTTACTTTTGCATTGATAAATTGACTTTAACTTTTATGAACATGAAGAAAAACTACTCATGTACTGCTTTAATGTTCTCAGCTTTGCTCTTACTGCCTTTATCGGCACGCGCCCAGCGACTCATCAACCGCAACGCACGCGTGGCTAAGGCCACTGAGCTGCAGAACCAACGGCAGCAGTTCTGGCTCGACCATCCTGTCTTTCCACGGATGGCCACGCCTGAAACCACGCGGCTGAAAACGCCGCCCACCACCTTCGCCGCTACCACAACCGGCGACACGCGGGTGGTTACAGCCGACGACGGCACGGTGCTCGAAGGCAACATTATCTATGCCAGCAACATGACGTCGACCAGCGGCATCAGCTTCTACAAATTCCCCGTTACCACCGGCAACGCCGCCTTTACCAACATCACCGGCGGCAAATCGTTCAGGGCCAACGGCGGCGGCATCTACTCCGAGGACCGCTCGCGCTACGACCTCGTGGAATGGGTGAGCAGCAACACGGGCACCGTGTCGGCACAGTATGCCCGGCTCAACACATCCGACTGGAGCGTGGAGCGCACTCAGGTGCTGCCGCAGAACGACTACTCGATGATTGCCTACGACGTGACTCGCGACCCGGTGACTCACCAGGTGTACGGCGCCTTTATCAACAGCGCCGGCACGGGCATGGAACTCGGCGTGGCCGACTACGACAAGGTTTCGCGCACCACCATCGGCGCACTCTCTAAGATTGTGGTGGCACTGGCTGCCGACAGCAAGGGTCAGCTCTGGGGTATTGCCACCGACGGCAACCTGTATAAGATTAACAAGCAAACGGCTGCCATGACCCTCGTGGGCAACTTGGGCGTCACCGTGAGCTCCAACCTGCAGAGCATGACGTTCTACCAGAAGAAGAATGTGCTCTACTTCTCGCAGTTCTCCCAGGGAGCGTCGGGGCTCTACCAGGTTAACACCACTACCGGCGCGGCCACTAAGGTGATGAGCTACCCCAAGAACGAGGAGCTGGTAGCGCTCAACGTGCTGCAAGAGGGCTTCTTCGATGGCGTGCCTGCTGCTCCCACCAACGTTACGTGCAACTTTACCAGCAAGGATAAAACCGCACAGGTGGGCTTCTCCGTGCCGCAGAAAACCTACCAGGGCGCTGAGCTCACGGGCAAGGTGGCATGGCACATCGTTACCAGCGACGGTCAGGACATCACCGACTCGGCCCGCGCCGGCTACAACATCTCGCAGAACGTGCAGTTCAAGAACTCGGGCAAATGCTCGGTATATGTTTACCTTAGCAACGCTGCCGGCGACGGTCCGCGCAGCGAAGTGTTCTCGCAGTGGCTGGGCTACGACGTGCCGGTGGCTGTAACCAACGTGCACCTCAAGGTAGTCGACAACCAGAACGCCACGCTAACCTGGACGGCACCCGCCAAGGGCGTTAACGGCGGACAGCTGGATGCCGGTGAAATGAGCTACAGCATTACCCGCATGCCCGACGGCAAGGCTTTCACCGTTGACCACGACACCGTGCTTAGCGACACCATCCATGCCACACGGCCCAACATATATTATTACACCGTGGCGCCTGTTATCGACGGATTGAAGGGCGCTGCCACCGAGTCGAACCACGTGCGCGTCGACAAGGGCGCATGCAGCGTGCCGTTTGTGGATAACTTCGGCTCGCAGGACGACTTCGACCTGTTCGACGTGCAAGACCGCGACAGCGACGGCGTAACCTGGCAGTGGTACGACATGATGCACACGGCACGCATTGCCTGGAGCTCCAGCGCACACAACGACTGGCTCATCTCGCCCGCCATTCACCTTGAGCCGGGCAACTACTACCGCATTTCGTACGACGTGAACCGCATGAGCTCGCAGCAAACCGAGAAGATGCGCGCCGTCTGGGGCGATGCCGGCGCCAGCGCCGACACCTACACCAACGTGCTGGCCGAAGGCGAGATAGAGAACTGGCAGAGCCGCACGGTGAGCAAGATGGTTACCGTAGACAAGGCGCAGGATGTGCGTCTGGCTTTCCAGGCACTGAGTGATGCCAACCAGGGCTGCATCTATCTGCGCAACGTAAAGGTGAAGCTCGAGGCCAGTTTCCAGGCTCCCGCCAAAGCCACCATCACCGCAGTGAAGGCTGCCGCCAGGGGCGGCAAGAGCGCTACCATAAGCTTCACCGCACCCACCACCACCACTCACGGCGAGGCGCTCAGCAGCATTTCGGCGATCAAGGTATATAATGGCGACGAGGTGGCATGGACCGCTGCCAGTGCTGCTCCGGGCCAGAGCTACACTGCCGAAGTGCCCACACAGGGCAACGGCATTGTTAACCTGCGTGTGGAGTGCGCCAACGAGCACGGCGCCACATCGGTCGACACCACCGTGTATGTGGGCATCGACCGCCCCCAGGCTCCGCGCAACATCCACCTGAGTGACAACGGCAGCACCGTGCAACTCTCATGGGACGCTCCCGCCGGTCAGGGCATCAACGGCGGCTACGTAGACCCCGCGGCCCTTACCTACAACGTGGGCTCATCCGAAGGCTCCACTCTGGTGGCACAGCAAACCACCGCCACCAGCTATTCGGCACCGTCAGACACCACCGGCACGCAGCGCATGCTCTACTACGGCGTGCAGGCTGTAAGCGAGGCCGGCGAAGGTCAGTGGGGCCTGTCGAACTTCGTTCTTGCGGGCAAGGCTTACGAGCTGCCCTTCACCGAATCGTTCCCAGGACAGACACCCAGCCACGACATCTGGATTATCAACGACCAGGACGCTGTGGTTGCCTCTACGCTGGCACAGGATGGCGACGATGGCGCCATGGTGCTGCAAAGCGCCACCGACAGCGTGATAACTCTGCAGAGCGGCAAGATAGATGTAAGCAAGGCCGCCAGTCCGGTGCTCTCGTTCTGGTACTATCAGCACAAGAGTGGTTCTAAGCTCAACGTGCTCGTGGCCAAAGACGGCGGCACGCCCGTAAAGCTCACCAACATCAGCTTCGAGCCCGCCGACACCACTGTGGACCGCTGGCAGAAGGTGCTGCTGCCGCTGGCTGATTACCGGCAGAGCCACTACATCACCCTTACCTTCGAGGTGCTGAACGATAAGCAGTCGCAAACCATCTTCGATAACATTCTGGTTGAGGACCGCTACGCCCACAACCTCAGCGTGAGCAACCTGAACTGCCCTGCAACAGTTAGCGCAGGCTCTGCTGCCGACGTGGTTGCCACTGTGGAGAACAAGGGCTACGCCGACTGGAACGATGCCCACGTGGCACTGCGCGTCAACGGCAACACCGTGGCCGACAGCGTGGTTACGCTGAAGGCTGGCCAAGAGCAGAACGTTACCTTCCATGTGGCATTCAACGCCGGTATGACGGCTACTGCCGACTCCCTTACTCACCTTGAGGTGCTGGCCGACGAGACGGGCGACGACGACCCCGCCGACAACAGTCGCCAGGCATCGGTTAACGTGTCGACCCTGAATCTGCCCACTGTGACCGACCTTACCGGCCATGCCGCAGGCGATGCACTTACGCTTACCTGGAGCCGGCCCGACTACACCGCGCCCCTCAGCGTTACCGACGACATGGAGAGTTACGACAGCTGGAGCCTTGACAGCTTTGGCAACTGGACCACAATAGACGAGAACCCCGGATGGCCTGCCGCGCAGCCCGGCAGCGGCTCGTTTGAGCACATGGGCGAGAAGTACGCCGCCATCGTTATGGAGCCCGAGAGCGCACTGAGCTACAGCGCCCACTCAGGTAAAAAGGTGCTGGCCATTGCCGACAACGACGCATGGGCCGGCGACGCCGGCAGCGGCTGCGAGAACACCAACAAGTATCTGGTATCACCCGAGCTTACGGGCCAGGCGCAAACCATCACCTTCTGGTGGTCGAATGCCGAGGAGTATGTGCCCGAGCAGTTCAGCGTGGTGTACAGCACCACCGGCAACGAGGCAGCCGACTTCACCAACACGGCATGGAGCATCTTCGAGACGCCTTACTCACGCCAGTGGACCGAGCAGAGCGTCGACCTGCCAGCCGGCGCCAAATACTTTGCCATCCACGTAACCTCAGCCTACGGCACCGCCTTGCTCATCGACGACATTACCTATGCCCCCGCCAATGCGAGCGGCAGTGCCGCCAAGCCTGCCAACGACATCGAGGGCTACAACGTGTACCTTAACGGCGTGCAGCTCAACCAGCAGCCGGTAACCGCCACCACCTACACCACCCCGATGGTCTACGGCAAGTACCAGGTTAGCACCGTGTACACCCGTGGCGAGGCCGCCCTCGGCAACGTCTACGAGCCCGGTCACGCCAACGGCATCAGCACGATAGTCACCGCCGACAGTCCCACCGTGGTGTACAGCATCAACGGTGTGCGCCGCCCCGCAACACAGCGTGGCGTCAACATCATCCGCCAGGGCAACCACACCTACAAGGTGGCAAAATAACAACACAATGAATCCCGGAGCAGAGGGCACAAGCGCCCCCGAGCCCCGGGATTCTTGTTTTTAATAATGTAGTGACATGATTCATCATTGTTGCGCATTTGTTTTTGGAATCATGTTCCTACATCCCCGGAGGGGGCGAACATGTTTAACCCCACGTGTCAACGTGGGGCACAAGTGGATATACAGGTTCGCCCTCTTCGAGGACGGTTCCGTCCTGGTAATTGATACCCCATGCCTGCGCTTCGCTCCGGCATGGGGCTAACCATGTTCGCCCCCTTCGGGGACGTCGCTCATCAATTGCGGGGACAAGTCCACCGTAGGGGGGGTGTATCAAAATACAAATCCACAACCTAACAACTTTCAATCTGTAAGTTGAGAGTCCTCTAAAAGCAAAGAATAAGCCATTTCTTGACTCGAAATGAGTTTTAAAATGACTTTTCTTATTGGAAAGTTTCAATCTGTAAGATTTTCAAAATGGCATATGCATTTTGATACACCCTCTAAGGGCCCGGTTTAGTCTGCAATATGGTAATTGTGATGGAATTGCGTGGCCCCTAGGGCGGCCACAAGGGCCGCACCCTACGGTGGACTGGCCCTCCGCAATTGTCAGACCCGGTGTTTCGGGCAATTGGGTGATTGGGTTGGAATCACGTGCCCCTTAGGGCGGCCATAAAGGCCGCACCCTACGGTGGACATTTGCCGGACCGTCCTCGAAGGGGGCGAACACGGTTAGCCCCAGGTCGAGGCGAAGCCGAAACCTGGGGATTCGCAACCACACACAGCCTACGTCCTCGGAGAGGGCGAACCTGATTAACCCCGCGTGGCAACGTGGGGCGCAAGTGGATATACAGGTTCGCCCTCTCCGAGGACGCATTCATGCGGTGGGATACTGTACCCCATGTCTGCGCTTCGCTCCGACATGGGGCTAACCTAATTCGCCCCCTTCGGGGACGTCGCTAATCAATTGTGTGGACATATCCACCGTAGGGTGCGGCCTTTATGGCCGCCCTAAGGACCCGGTGTGACGGGCAATTGGGTGATTGTGTTGGAATTACGTGCCCCTTAGGGCGGCCATAAAGGCCGCACCCTACGGTGGACCGGTCCTCCGCAATTGTCAGGCCCGGTGTATCGGGCAATTGGGTGATTGGGTTGGAATCACGTGCCACTTAGGGCGGCCATAAAGGCCGCACCCTACGGTGGACATTTGTCGGGCCGTCCCCGAAGGGGGCGAACATGGTTAGCCCCAGGTCGAGGCGAAGCCGAAACCTGGGGTTAAGACAACTACACAGAACCAAACGTCCTCGAAGAGGGCGAACCTTTTGTGAAGCTGGCACAATACATGATAATGCAAGCCGGTGCAACAGGTTCGCCCTCTTCGAGGACGCATTAATCATAGGGTATTGATACCCCATGTCTGCGCTTCGCTCCGACATGGGGCTAACCTAATTCGCCCCCTTCGGGGACGTCGCTAACCAGTTGCGGGAACATGCCCACCGTAGGGGCGGCTCTTGTGGTCGCCCTAAGGGCCCGGTGTGTCGGGCAATTGGGTTATTGGGTTGGAATTACGTGCCCCTTAGGGCGGCCATAAAGGCCGCACCCTACGGTGGACTGGCCCTCCGTAATTGTCAGACCCGGTGTGACGGGCAATTGGGTGATTGTGTTGGAATTACGTGCCCCTTAGGGCGGCCATAAAGGCCGCCCCTACGGTGGACCGGTCCTCCGCAATTGTCAGACCCGGTGTGTTGGGCAATTGGGTGATTGGGTTGGAATTACGTGCCACTTAGGGCGGCCATAAAGGCCGCCCCTACGGTGGACATTTGCCCAGCCGTCGTTATTTTATCCCATCCACAAACATCTGGTAGATGCGGGTGTCGGAATCCAGTTCGGGGTGGAAGGCGGTGACGAGCTGGTTGCGCTGGCGGGCGGCAACAATGTGTCCGCCTGTTTCGGCAAGCACCTCTACGCCAGGGCCCACGCTCTCGATGTAAGGTGCACGGATAAACGTCATGGGCACCTTGCCAATGCCCTTGAAGTGGGCCTCGGTGTGGAAGCTGCCGAGCTGTCGGCCGTAGGCGTTGCGGCGCACGGTGATGTCCATTGTTGAGATGCGGCTGAAGGCCTCGCCCTCCACGTGTTTGGCCAGCAGAATGAGTCCGGCGCAGGTTCCCAGCACAGGCAGTCCGCCGGCTATCTCGCGGCGCACGGGTTCCAGCAGACCGAGGTCGGTGAGCAGCTTCAGCATGGTGGTGCTCTCGCCGCCCGGCAGCACCAGTGCGTCGTGCGGTTGCTGCCAGTTGGCAAGTTGCCTTATCTCCATCGGCTGACACCCGAGTTTGCAGAGCATGCGCTCGTGTTCTATGAAGGCACCCTGCAGTGCCAGTACAGCCACGCGCTTCATGTTACTGCCCCCTTTCGGCCATGAGCAGTTTAATTTCCTGCTCGTTGATGCCCACCATAGCCGGACCCAGGTCTTCGCTCAGTTCAGCCAGTTTCTTCGGGTCGTTGTAGTTGGTTACCGCCTGCACGATGGCAGCTGCACGCTTGCGCGGGTTGCCGCTCTTGAAGATGCCGCTGCCCACGAACACGCCCTCGGCGCCGAGCTGCATCATCAGTGCCGCGTCGGCAGGGGTGGCCACGCCGCCGGCAGCAAAGTTAACCACGGGCAGATGGCCATTGTGGTGCACATACTCCACCAGGTCGAGTGGTGCCTGCAGTTGTTTGGCAGCCTCGTACACCTCATCGTCGCTCATCGACACGAGCCGTCGTATCTCGCTCTGCATCAGTCGCATGTGCTTCACGGCCTGCACCACGTCGCCCGTACCCGGCTCGCCCTTGGTGCGAATCATGGTGGCACCTTCGGCAATGCGCCTGAGAGCCTCGCTCAGGTTGCGTGCGCCGCACACGAAGGGCACCTTGAATTGGGTCTTGTCGATGTGGTACACGTCGTCGGCAGGCGAGAGCACCTCACTCTCGTCAATGTAATCAATCTCGATGGCCTGCAGAATCTGTGCCTCGGCGATGTGTCCTATGCGGCACTTCGCCATCACGGGGATGCTTACGGCCTGCTGAATGCCCTTAATCATCTTAGGGTCGCTCATGCGTGCCACGCCACCTGCCGCCCTGATGTCGGCAGGTATGCGTTCGAGTGCCATTACTGCGCAGGCTCCGGCCTCTTCGGCAATCCGTGCCTGCTCGGGCGTTGTTACGTCCATAATCACGCCGCCCTTGAGCATCTGAGCCAGCTGGCGGTTTAACTTTTGCTGTTCTGTTATCATTTTTTTTATAGGGTTAATGGGCTTTGTGGGCTTTGTGGGCTTAATGGGCTTAATGGGCAATGTGGGCAATGTGGGCAATGTAGGCTTAATGGGCTTTGTGGGCTTAATGGGCAATGTGGGCACAGTAGGCAAGTTAGGCCCACCTTGCCCATAATGCCCATAATGCCCATTAAGCCCATTTCTCCTTGCTTGCCCATCATCCTTTTCGGAACTTTCCAGGGGTGGTGCCCGTAAGTTTTTTAAAGAAGCGGGCAAGGTGGGCCTGCGAATTAAAGCCGGTGGAGTAGGCCACCTGCTGAATGGAGTCGGTGGTGGTGGTGAGCAGCTGTTCGATGCGCTGCAACAGCAGCGAGTCGATGAGTGCCTTGGGCGACTTGCCCGACACCTTGCGTGTTACCTGTGCCAGATAGCGTGTGCTCACGTTGAGCACGTCGGCATAGAACATCACGTCGCTGTGCCCGGTTACGTTGGCTTTGAGCTGGGTGATGAAGGCGTTGTAGAGCTCGTCGGCACGCCCCTGCATGCGGCCGGTCTTCAGCGGCAGCCGCTGCACAAACTGCCCCGCCTTGCTGATGGCATCGTGCATGTTGCTGCCAGTGCACAGATAAGCTGCCACGGCTGCCGACAGGTAGTTCGACTCGCCATGCAGCAGCGGTTGCCGGTCGTCGATGATGTGCACACGGTCGAGACTGAAACTGTTCTCACCGAACAGCAGTTGTGCCTCGCTCTGCTTCACCACGATGAGCGAGCACAGCGGCAGCAGCGTGTGGCGAATGCGTGCCAGCACATCGGCCGACATGAGTCGTTCGCCGTGCGACGAGGTGAGCACCGGGTGATAAATCACCCAGGCGGGCCGGTATTGCAGCAGCGAGTGAGCAATGGCATCCACCATGTCGGCGCTGCGCACCATACCAATCTTCACCACGGCAGGCTCCACATCGTTCATGATGGCGTCGATTTGTGCCTCCACGATGTCGGTGGGCAGGTCGTAGAACTGCTGAATGCCGAGCGTGTTCTGCACTGTTACGCACGTGATGGCCGACACCGACTGACAGCCGATGCGGTAAAAGGTGCGCAGGTCGGCCTGCACGCCCGATTCGCCAATAGAGTCGGAACCAGTGATGGTAAGTACAATGTTGTGCTGCAAATTCTTCATAACGGTTGCAAAGGAAACAAAAAATCACGAATTTGCTGACATTAGTTCCCAAAAAGTTAAAGATTGATGTTAAAAAGGCTAATAGGGAAGGAGCGATGGGCTTAATGGGCTTAATGGGCAAGGTGGGCATATTTGGGCAGGGTGGGCATAACTTGCCTACGTGCCCACAATGCCCATTAAGCCCACAATGCCCATTAGGCCCACAAAGCCCATCAAAAAAGGCAGCCCTGAAAACTCAGAGCTGCCTTTCGATATGGTCGGGATTACTGGATTTTGTCAATGGTAATTTTCATTGGTAAAGGCCGATAAAATGGGAGGTCGAGGCAGGCTATTTTTGTAATCGTGTCCGATATTTGTCCGAGTAATAAGTATCTCTAAAATTAACAGAAGTAATCAGTTATGGCACTTTTGTAAGGCCGGATATTTAGCTTTTCAGCGTGATTCAGACGCATTATTCTGAAGTTTTAGCACCATGTCAAGCCTGTCGCCGAGCTCCTTGATATAGCGGCTCTGCTCAGCGAGGCGCTTGTCTTTTTCCTCAATAACCATCTTAAGAGCTTTATTTTCAGCTCTCAGGTCTGCCAGATCTATGTGAGCATGGGGAGAGTTGTTTACGATACCTATTCCATTAATAGAAGGATAGTTCAAACTGTTAGTGTCCGACTTTTGATACAGACTATCCATAGTTATGCCCAGGGCACGGCATAGCTTCAACACGGTACTTGCCCTTACGTCGGGCTTCATCGTAATCTCCTTCACGATGTCCCGATGTGTCTCTTTTCCATACACTTGCTTTGATAGCTGCCGTGGATTCATGCCGCGCTCCTTGAGCACGTCCATGATGTAGCCAATGTTAGGGCTGTCGAGTTCTAATGCCATAGTCCAAATGTTAAATTACCACCATTATAGGAAAATAATTCCTTCTAACGTTGGAAGTTTGATTTTTTAATTTTATCTTTGCAACAAATTTAATAATAATAATTGTAATGAACAAGAAAGAATTTAAAGAATTAGATGCAGTAGGCCTTAGGGATTACTACTCCAAACTGTCAAAATCCGAGAAGGGAAGATTTCTCAGATACCTTGTCGGAGAGATGGGATTAGGTTACAACTCAATGGTGGTCAAGTTTAATAATCATGGTAGCTTTACCAAATCGGATGAGGTTCTCATCAATTTGGCAATTAATAACGAGAGCTTATGGAAGGGATAGAGTTTTTCACCAGTCCTGAAGGACAGGTATATTATCGCAAAGATGGGCAGGATGCCAAACGGCTGACGAAATTCTCAACGGATATTGTCAGCAAGATAGTAACCTTGGTTCGCAATCGCTTCCCGGAATGCTATTCACGGTTAGCCATCCTATATAAAAAGAATGCTTCGCAGATGGTGGATCGGTTTGTTCGCTGCAACTTCGGTGAGCACGACTTGCTTACCAAGGATATCGACGAAGACATCATGCACTTCGAGGAAGTACGCTGTCCGCTACGTGGTATATGCAAGGATGAGCATATAATCTGCAAGCCCAAAAGCCTGGTCCGTCTCTCCAAGGGAGAGCAGGAAGTGGTGAAACTCTATCTCAACGGCAGCACGCTGGACCATATTGCCGAGCAGCTGCACAAGAACAGAAACACGGTGAAATCGCAACTTCTGCGAGTCCGTGACAAGCTCGGTGTTAAGAACTGCCGCGAGATTATCCGGGTGATGCGCATGGGAGGGTATATGTTATGAACGAGCAGTGCCGGACCTGCGCTCATGGACGCAACTGCATTAATGGCAGGTGGTGTGAAAAGTTAAGGAAATACGTTCAATACAACAAAAAGTCTTTATGTGAAGATGGAAATTAAAGTTGGGAAGAAAGGAAAAGTCATTCTGAAAGCTGAAGATGGTGAATTTCTAAGGATTGTCCCTAAGCATTTGCCCTCAATCAGAAACGATACATACGAAATCTCATGTAATGAGTTCGAAATAACAATAGAAACCATAAAAAATATAAAGAAATGAAAATTAAGGAAATGGAAGAGCAGATTGATGTTCTCAATCTGGATAAATTGGAAGTGAAGATGAAGAAAGGCAGACAGGTGCATTTCTTCATATGCGGAGACCCGGAAAGCTATGAAGAATCTGACGGCAAGTATTATGGCAATCTCATAGTGTTTGACGAAAAAGGACGTGCCTGGACATTGCCCAAACAGAAATGGGAAAAGGGAGGCTCGTTTGATGTTCATTTCGGTAAGAATACTGGAGTGCTCTTTCTGAAAGGTTTCAAGATGAGTAGATACCCAAATCTCGACTTGGCAGAATAGGAGGTAAGTAAAATGACATATCGAAAAATTAAAAAGGCATATGCCCGCAGATTCGGATGCGTATTCTTTGTCAAAATATCCAAACATGGGAAGAGCTGCAGGAAAAAGTCGAAAGCAATTACAGCGGGCATAATGAAGAACGCTCTCTATGCTAATAGACCTTATTTAGGCATAACCGGATCTGGAATGAAAGACAAATATCATGAGTGAGCTAATGACAGTACCTGTAATCCTTACATTCTCTGATGGAGAAAAGTTGGATGTTCAAATTTCCATGCCGAGAAAAGCCTATTGGCCGGGGCAGTTGGAGAAAGAAATAATGAAAGCGTATAATCATAATGCCCCCCCCGAAAGAACAAAGGTCATAAAGGTGAAAGTCTTTCGCAATATAAAAGAGGGCGGATTTATAATCGATGAGAAACGCGGATGTGTAATAAGAGTATGATACAACAGTCGGCGTAAGTATTTGCCGCCATCAGGGCGGTTAGCTATTTTTGTAGCGTAAAATGATAAGATTATGATTAAAGCTGAAGATATATTGAATGCCACGCACGGAGGGCTTGACATCATCCTCGACTGCTATCCGCAGGCGAGAGATTGCATGAATGGCAAGAAGCACTTCGCCATACGTGATGAGCGTACGCCATCCGCCAGCCTGCGGCAGTACGACTCGAAGAGTTATGGCAGGATCTGGCAGGTGACAGATTTCGGCGGCGACGGCAGGGGCGAGAACGGTATCAGCGTATATATGTCCTATAAGAGGATGCGCCAAAGCCAGTTCAACGAGGCCCTGCTGCAGCTCGCCGCTAAATACGGAGTGAAGGACGAACTGAACCATACGGTGAACAAGCCAGACATCCGACAGCGTGATGCCAGACAAGATGAGCCTGATGGCTCGCGCTCGTTTGAGCTCAATGATAAGTTTACCGAGGATGAGCTGCGTGTCCTCGGTCCCAAGGTAACCCAGTCCACCGTCGACGCGCTGCACTGGCACTCCGTGAAATGGATAAGCAACGTCAAGAACCGCCGTGCCACAGTGAAGTACTCCACTGCCCATTACCCCATCTTCATGCGCGAATGTCTCGTGAGAGAGGGTAAGGACGGGCAGGACGAAATCAAGTTCTACAAGGTCTATGAACCGCTTAACTGCGAGAAAGGGTTCCGCTTCAGCTACACACCCGCGGGCGTGAAGCCACAGCGGTATGTCAACGGACTTTCGGAGCTGAAAGCAGCCTATCACAAGATGAATGCCGAAGAGGAAAAGGAGTGGCAGCGCACCCACGACGATGACAAACCCTATAAGGAGAAGAAACTGCCGGAGGCATTTATCTGCTCAGGTGAGCGTGACTCGCTCTGCTGCCAGTCGATGGGCTATCATCCGCTTTGGTTCAACTCCGAGACCTACCGACTCTCAGCCGATGAATACCGTGAGATCATGAAATATGTCGAGGTACTATATAACATCCCCGACATCGACGAGACTGGGCGCCGTAAGGGAACAGAGCTGGCACTGACATACATCGACATACATACGATATGGCTCCCCGACTGGCTGGCCGAATACAAGGACAACCGCGGCCACAGCCGCAAGGACCTGCGCGACTGGATGGCGCTGCGCTCTGAGAAGAAAGACTTCAAGAACCTCATGACCAACGCGCTGCCAGCCCGTTTCTGGACGGAATGGCTGACCAAGGACGGCAAGCGGAAATATGAAATCGACACGGCCTGCCTCTACAATTTCCTTGGTCTGAACGGTTTTCACGCCCTAAAAGACGACAATAGCGACAACCCGGAATATATCTATATCGACGGCAACGTGGTGAAGAAAATCAAGGTGGGCGAGATCAGACAGTTCGTCATTAAGTGGGTCATCGACCATCATAAAGGCCGCGACATTCTCAACCTGGTACTCAACTCGCCCCGCCTTTCAGGTGCAGCCCTGGAGAGTCTCGGTGAGGTTACACTTGACTTTACCGACTTCACGTCGCAGAGCCAGCTCTTCTTCTTCAGCAACGCGACCGTCGACGTACACAAGCCCTCGCCGGGCGACGACGGCATCAGAGCTTATGAGCACGGGCAAGGCGGCATCAACAACTATGTGTGGCAGGAAAATGTCATCAGCCACCGTTACCAGAAACTCGAGCCGATGTTCGATATCAAGAAGGTTACCGACGAAGACGGCCACGAACACCTTGACATCGACATCCACAATGTGAAGAGCCATTTCTTCGGCTACCTTATCAACACCAGCCGCCTGTTCTGGCGCAAGGAAACAGAGTATAATTTCGAGGACCGGCTCGATGAAGCAAAAGATTATTTGGAGAAGCATCCTTTCGACATCGAGGGCGAGGGGCTGACCCAGGAGGAAATCAGCGAGCAGAAGCAGAACCTTATTAACAAGATATTCGTCATGGGCTACATGCTCCACCGATACAAGAGTGTGACGCGTGCCTGGGCACCGCAGGCCATGGACAACAAGATTGGCGAGGACGGCCAGTGCAACGGCCGCTCGGGCAAGAGCTTCTTCTTCAAGACCATCCAGAAGATGCGCAAGACGGTGTCGCTCTCCGGCCGCAAGCGCAACCTCATGGATGACCCGCACGTGCTGGAGCAGGTGACACAGTACACCGACATGGTACTCGTCGACGACTGCGACCGCTATATGGACCTCGGCCAGTTCTACGACAGCATAACCTCGGACCTTACCGTAAACCCTAAGAACAACCACGTCTTCACGATTCCATTCGACGAGAGTCCGAAGTTCGCCTTCACAACCAACTACGTACCCACCAACTTCGACCCGTCGAGCCAGGCAAGAGCCTTGTACATGGTCTTCTCCGACTGGTATCACGAAAAGACCGAGGAGAACGACTATCTCGAGACCCGTTCCATCCGCGACGACTTCCACAAGACACTCTACGAACACGATTACACCGAGGAAGAATGGAACAACGACATCAACTTCTGGTTGCAATGCTGCCGCTTCTATCTCAGTCTGGCCGACAGCGGCTATAAGCCACAGCCGCCGATGGAGAACATTATCCAGCGCAAGTACAAGGCCGATATGGGCGCGAACTTCGAGGACTGGGCAGACGGTTACTTCTCGCCGGAGGGCGACAACCTCGACAAGCTGCTCGAGCGCGACAATGTGCTCAACGACTATATGCGCTTCGCAAATGTGAACCGCATCACCATGCAGAGCTTCAATAAGAAACTGAAAGCCTTCTGCGCCACCCGGCCATGGATTGACTGTCTGAACCCGAAGGACATGCAGAACGCCTCCGGCCGCATCCAGTCGCGTGTCACAGGTCCCGATGGGCTGAGCAAGATCAAGGACATGATATACGTGAAGAGTAAGCCCTCGGAAATTGAGGTGCTGAAGGCAGAACCCAAGCCACAGCCCAAGCAGCAGGAGCTTTTCAAACAGGCGGATGACACATCCTCGGGCGACTGCCCGTTTTAGCACGTCAAACTTCCTTAACATATAATCTTATCCGTAGGGCGGAGTTGCCGGTTCACCGACAGCCCCGCCTTTTTGCGTAGCTCAAACATGACGGGTAGAAGGTAAAATATCTTGACATTTGGAACCTAATACCCCCCTTTGGCGGTTTTTCGTTTCCCCGACTCCTTTCTTATTTTGTTCCAAAACTTTGTGACTTTTGTAACAGAGAGTTTGAAAAGGTGAAAAAGTCAGTGTTTATCGATGTTTGCGGTGTCACAAAGTTGTCACAAAGTTGCGTTGCAAACTGTCACAAAATTAATCGGGTTTGTGACAAGGCCTTTTTTATAGGGTCATCGATGCCCATGTTGCACTTTTTATTTCTGCCGAAATTTTCTGCAACAGAGTTCTGTTACATAAAAACATATTGAAAATCAGAGAGTTATGAAGCCTGTCACAAATGAAACATTGTCACAAAATTTTTTCACGAAATCAGAATTACTCAGAAGTGAGACGCAAGGAGAAGGAAAGAAGTAGAGTGATATGGTAAATAATATTTACAATATGAGTTATAATCCAATGTTGATTTGAATATTTGCCTAAATTTTCCTATTTTTGCAGGAAAATCTAATAAGCAGTCTAACATGAGCAATTTCTACTTCTATCTAAAAGTCAAGCCATTCATTGGCCAATGGCTGGTCCATCACTATGGCAACCCGGTGGTGTTTCCATCCAGGTCAGCGGAAAACGCCTGCATCCGATACTTCGTGTCGCTGCGCCCCAAGGACTGGCAACCGGCAAAGCGGGAGGACGGGACGGTGCCCGTGGCCATACCCGACAGTGGGCGCAAGCGTGTCATCAGCTACAACTATATGTCGAAGCGCGCCATGGAAGCCTTGGAGGAGATCATCGACGACACATTCAAGATGCAGCTCTGGAAGGACCTCAATGAGATGACCCGGTGCGGCTGCACCCTGCTGAAGAGCGTGCGCGCCTGGTGCGAGCGCAACGGCATCGACACCGATTACGACTATACATTGAAGATGCGCTATCAGCGCATGAGAGACTCCTATCTCAGGCATGGGGTGGACTTGAGGAAGAAATAATCGGTTCGAGCAAACTTTTTTCTAAAAAAGTGCAAGAATTCTTATACATGATAAGGTCTTATTTGTTCGGGGGCGAACGTTTAACAGTAACAATATAAGAGGTATGAATAAGGTAAGAATCATAACTAAGGTTGAGAGGACATTATGCAACAACCTTAACGGATTGCTCAGAGTGGGGATCAATACTCTGAAATTGCCAGAAGGTATTAAATGGGATGACGTTGTTTGCAGAGAGCATGCCTCGCTCTCCACAACTGAAAAAGTAGATGATAAAGTGCCAATTTTCAGTGCAACATTGAAATTCTACACTTGTCAGGAGCTTCAGGACCATAAAAATTATGTTTATAGGCTTAAACTCGCAGACGGCAGCCATCTGCTTCTGGGGACGGAAAGACGGCCTTTCCCTGTAATGTACATACAAGACAGTCTGCCCGAAAAACCATCGGATAACTCGTGGACGGAAATAACAGTAACCTGGTCTTCGCTGTACCCTCTGCCGCAAATCGTGGGTTAGCGAGTGTTTTTGCCTGTACATTATATATATTATCTTTGCGATGTAATAAACTGAGGAATATGAACTACGACATAATCATAACCGGAACAATCGGTGGATGGGATTGCCTGTCTACCGGTTATGTGAGATATCTTCTCGACCAGAAGAAAAACAAGGATGTGCATGTCGCCTTCTGCTCTCTCGGTGGCTATGTCATGGACGGTCTGATCATGAACCAGCTCTTCAAGGATCATGGCAAGGTGCATGCGCATGCCTTCGGCATGAACGCATCCATATCAACGATTGCCATGCTGGGCTGTGCTACTATCGACATCGTCAAGGACAGCTTCTTCCTCATCCACAATACATCGACGTTTATCATGAAATATAGTCAGGCTAACAAAGAGCAGCTGGACGACTATATCAAGGACCTTACGCAGCAGCGTAATGACCTGAACACCTTCGATGATGTGCTGGCGCAGATGTATGCGGATAAGTCGCACAAGACAAAAGAGGAATGTGCAAAGCAGATGAAGAAGGGCAACTGGCTGACAGCACAGGAAGCGTTAGACTTCGGACTCGTCGATTCCATCAGAGAGGACAAGGAGGATGAGATGAAGGCACAGGCCTTCACGGCAAACTTCAAAAACGCATTCGAGATCAACAATAATATTTATCAGGAGGCAGGCATACCGCCATTGCCACAGCCTAAGCAACCAATGGGAGCCGTGGCTGATGATGATGGCAATCCAACTCCGACTTTCCTGCAGAAGACGTTGCAGGGAATCAAGAACCTGCTCCTCAAATCTAACGTCGAGGAAACCAATATAGAAATGAGTAAATCAACATTAGCACTTTCGGCCATCACCGCCGCGCTTGCCGTGGACTCTCTGCCTACCGACGATAAGGGGCAGGTTGTCCTGACAGTAGAACAGGCTAAGAAGCTCAATGAGCTTATTACCAAACCGGCTGAGGACAAAAAAGAGGAAACGGCATCGAAGGCCGAAGAAGCCGTTAAGAAAGAGCCGCTCGATGATGTAGTTCAGCTGCGCAATGAGCTGGCAAAGGTGAAAAACGAACTCGCAACAAAGGATGAGCAGATTAAGAACCTGCAGAAGAATCCAGCGCCAGAGGACAAAACAAATGACAATCCAGCTGATGAGCATCAGCAGTTAACTGCCTTTGACATCGCAGAATCTATTAAAGACATTTAATTATGGGAGCAGAGAATAATACTGTAAAGGTAGGCAACATCAATTTTACGCCGGAACTACTTACCAAGACCTATCAGACATACCGCGAGAAGCTCATTGTACAGCCTATGCTGGCAATGGATGCCTTGCTTAAGCATTGTTCCGTTCGTACCGGCATACGTTACCGCGAGACGGTGACGGAGATGAGCGGAAAGTTTGAAATCGGAAACTACAAAAAAGACAAGCATCATGACGCTGACGTGAAGTTCACCGGGCGTGTGCTCGAAACTTTCTTTGGCAACTGCATCGAGGCCATCGATCCGAACGCTATCTACCAGACTATCTGGGGCAGCGATATCACCAAAGGCGAAGGTCTGAAAAACGTGCCTATCGTAGTACAGGTCTGTGCCTACATACTGAAGAAGCTCGGTGAACGTCTGTATATGAATGCCTTCACGGCAAAGCATGACGGCACGAATTTCGATGAGACCGCTGCCTTCTTCAATGGCTTCAAGACCATCATCGATAACGATATCGCCGGCGCCAATGAAAACAAGGAGGTGTACATTGCCGAGGCGCTTGGAAACCTCTTCTATCTCACAGAGTCCATCACGAAGGACAATGCCGAGGATGCCCTGAAGGACTTCTACTGGGGCGAGAAAATCAGTCCGAAGCTTCGCAGTCAGCCCAACCTCAAGATGTTCATCAGTGATATGACCTATCACTATTACACGGAGGCTTATCAGACTCGCCACGGAGCACTGCCGTATAACCAGAGCTACGACAAGCTTACGCTGGAAGGCGCTTCGAACGTGGAGCTCGTTCCGCTGTCGTGTGTCCCGGCTGACTTCATGCTGATAACGCCGAAGACAAACATCCTGCTTCTCTATAACCAGAAGACTGCAGATGAGAACTACATCGTGGAGAAGTCGCAGTCGAACCACTACGACCTGGACTTTATTGCCAACATGTTCTTCGGCACTCAGTTCGAGAGTGTATCACCTGAGGTATTCGCAGTGGCTGAGAAGAAGGCCGGTGCCTAAATATTCATGATGACTGTCGCCCATGAGCGGCGGTCATCTCATTAGTTAACGATAAAATAAGATTGTAATATGTCTAAATGCACGAAAGACGCCTCGATATATGAGGATTTAGAGAAATGTCCGGGACAGAAAAAGCTGCCTGGCATTCGTGATTATGTGTACGCCGCGTCTAAACGAGATATTCTTGCATATCCTTCGGTTCCTGACAGTCCGAAGACACTTAAGGAGGCCGTGCAGACTACGGGAGACTTCACACTGGCTGCAGACAAGTACTTCATTAAGATAGGTATTGTCAAGAATAACGGCAAGATTGAAGTGGAGAATCAGGGTACGGACGGATGTAAGACGTTCCTCAATAAGACGACCTTTGGCATTCCCGGTACAGAGGAAGAGGCTTCCGGTTTCATCGACCAGGCAAACAACGACGAGCTTATCATCCTCGTTCCTCAGCGCAACGGAAAATGCCGAATCATCGGTTCGGAGGACTTCTCTCCTGAGTTGTCGCTAAAGCAGGACACGGGAGCTGCGGCAACAGACTCTAACACGACAACGGTAGAGGCATCGGCCACCGACTTCCATCCGGCTCCGTTCTATACGGGTAAGATTCATACAGCTGATGGAGATATCGACGGCGCAACATGTAAGCTCGTGGCAGCTGCTGCTGAGAAGCCAAACACATAACAGCTAAGTAGAAGATTGAATCAGGATAACAAAAAACATTTCTTCTCATAATATATAGGTGCGGGGCGGTCCTCACGTGTGATCGTGAGACCGCCCCTTTTTCGATAACATCAAAAACATGACAATATGCCAATAGACAATACCATAACTAAGAGACTGAATGAATTTCTGGCGAAGACGGACCGAACTTCCGAAGATGTCATAGGCGGAGCAACGCTCCTCTTGCAACTCAACCGTAACAGACAACTGTTTCAAACGGTAATGACCAATCCCAAGCATTTTGAGTCAACGGTCGTCTATGAGTTGAAGAAATTCGTTCCCATCCGTCAGCGTGGCCAGACGCTCGAGGATGTGCAGAACGATGCCAAGCAGCTGCTTGGTGAACTGAAGACTGCCGTAAACGAAGAGCCGGCAGAAAATGACAGCAAGGACGACAGTGAAAAAAAGCTTCCTATGCACGGAGGGAAACGCCCGGATCATGACAGCCTGCCTGACAACATTAAGGCTATATGGCCACAGAACGCTGAGAGATGGAAGAAAATCAAGAGCCTCTATAATACATGCCTCGGCATAACTGAGCCATGTGATCTTGCGGAGTCGCTCAATACGCTAAAAGAAACTTGGTATAAATACAAGTCTGAGTTTGCCAGATATGACGATTTCATCGTGGCAAATAACGATGAAACCGTGGAAAATGGCGATGATCCGGCTGAATCAGCCAAGGCCGTTACCAATGCGCGCAGCTACCTGAGCAAGATGGTCAAGGATGACAAGCTGCTCAACATGAAGAAAGCATCTATCGCAGATGGAGCAGACGAAAAGGCTATCAATGCTTATCATAGCAACTTGCAGAATACACAGGACAGAGTGCAGCTGCTGCTCGATAAGGAGGAAGTCATCGGCGATGATTTACGAGCGAAGCTTGCCGAAGCCGGTGTTGTTTTCCCAGAGGACGAACCGTCAGAGACCGTTGAACCATCAGAAAAAGCCGATTCTACCGATAATAAGAACTTGACAGATGAGCAGGGGCAGGAGGGTTGATGAGATTCTGCGGCCACTGTCCTCACAGTCCAGTCAGTATTTTCTCGGGACAGGACTGCATACTCTTGGACTGCTCGGATGGATACTCTCGCAAACAGGGAAAGCCGACGTTTGGGTAAGCACATTCTCAACGTCGGACGCTTTCTGCTCTGGTTTTCTCAACTTGAGAAAGAAAGGACTTGTCGGGAAAGCTTCTCTCGTGGCTGACTTGAAGGCTTCGAAGAAAACAATACAGTTGGCCAAGCTGATGAGCAGCTGTTTCGACAATGTCTATCTTGCGCAAAACCACTCGAAAATCGTTCTGGTGCAAAACGACCGATGGACGGTATCTGTCATCTCCTCTCAGAACCAGACTTATGGCGACCGTGCGGAGTGTACAATGGTAACAACATCACAACAGGCATTCCTGGATCTCTATACAGGACTCGACAGAATTATAAAAAAATCAATTGACCTCAATGGATTATTCGAAAGAGTTGCTTCAAAAGATAGAGGAAGAGGCGAAGAGACTCATGACCCCGCCAGAGATTTCCGCCCTTTTGGGTATTGATGAATCGGAATTTATCGATGACATCAATACCTTGGGGCATCCAGCTCGTATCGCTTTCTTCCACGGCGTAGCCGTTACTGCCAGGGAAATACGTGAGGACATCCGCGACGCGGCACGCGCTGGGTCTCCGTTCTCAGTCTCCGAGTGTCTGAGTCTGATGGAACGGCAGCTCTCTTCTGTGACAATGATATAGACATGAGCTTACCAATCAATATAGATGAATATTCCAAGCTCGTTGTCCTCGACGACAACGAGCTGCAGCAACAGAATGTGGCCGTTTCCATCCGGGAACGGCTGCAACGGCTGCGTGGCATCTACGCCTACTGGCTGCAGTTCCCGTCGAAGTTCGACAAAGAGATTGTGGATTACGACATGAAGAAGTTCAAGGTGGGCAGGGCTCAGGCATACGATGACTTACACCTCACCCAGATTCTAATGGGTAACCTGCAACAGGCTTCCAAGGAGTTCATGCGGTGGAAGATCAACCGAGACCTTGAAGAGGATCTGAGGATGGCCAGACAGCGTGGCGACCTGCGCGCCGTGGCATCCATAGAGAAAAACCGCATCATGAACAACCGTACCGACAAGGACGATGAGCCGGAGCTGGAGTTTGACAAGATTGTGCCGCAGCAGTTCGAGATGACCGATGACCCGACGGTCATCGGCATACAGAAGGTTCCCGGACTGCGCGACCGCATACGGAAGTTGGAGAAGAAATATGGTGACACGAAGATTGAGGATGCTGACTACGAGGAGATAAAGGAAGAGCACGATGGAAACGGAACAGATTCATAGGGAATATTTCAACGACCCGCAACTCTACTCCCTTGCCATGAACACGCGCGACGAAGTAATCGTTGCCGGGCGTGGTATGGGAAAGGGAGCTATACAGGCGGGCCGTCTGATGACGTGTTTTCAGGGAATGCCCGGGAGTATGGGCGGATTTGTGTCGCCGTCAGTCAAGCGGTGCCTGACCAACATCCTGCCATCAATGCTCATACACCTGGAGCGATGGGGATTCAAGCGCGACCTTCACTATGTCGTCGGCAAACGTCCATGGAAGGCCCTGCACTGGAAATCGCCCATCTTTACGCCAGCCAACTGGGAGAATACCATCTCGTTTTACAATGGCTCGGTGTGTAACATCATCTCCCAGGATCGTGCCGGCACCAGCAACTCTATGTCGCTCGACTACATCATCATCGACGAAGCGAAGTTCATCAACTTTGAGCAGCTGAAGGATGAGACCTTTCAGGCCAACCGAGGCAACGAGCAGTACTTCCGCAACTTCCCGTTGCACCACGGCATGACCATCACGTCGGATATGCCAGTGACGAAGAAAGGCTCGTGGTTCCTCTCCTACAAGGACGACATGGACAAGGAACTTGTGGAAGCCATCGAGGGACTGGTATATGCCAAATGGCGGGCCAAGCGACAGCAGAAGGCGATGCCTTCCCAGCGCGAGGCGCTGCAGAAGAAGATAGACCGCATCGACGCAAAGCTCAGCTTTCTGCGGTCTAAGTGCCTTCTCTACAAAGAGTACACCAGCATCCAGAACCTCGCGCTGCTTGGCGAGGAGTTTATCCGCCGTGCCAAGCGTGACCTTCCGCCGCTTACCTTCGCCACATCCATCATGTGCAAGCGCATCGAGATTAGTACGGACGGCTTCTATGGTGGCATGCGTGAGGACGTAAACCTTTACACAGCGCCTAATGAGGATGTGCTGAACCTCGAGAACCTGAATAATGGTACGATAGCAAACGACTGTCGGCAGGACAGCGACCTCGATGCTCAGCTGCCGCTCGTCGTGGCCTTCGATGCCAACGCGAACATCAACTGGATGGTGGTCGGCCAGGTGGGACGCGATGGTAAGCTCCGGGTGCTGAAGTCCTTCTTCGTGAAATACGAGCGGAAGATTCCCGAGCTGCTCGATGACTTCAACGACTACTATCGCTATCACCGTCGTCATCAGGTGGTGTTCTACTACGATGCCACCTTCGTGGGCAATAGCTATGGCACCCATTCCGAGGCTTTCTATCGAATGATCATCACAGGCCTAAGGAAAAAAGGGTGGTCTGTGAAACCAAAGTATATTGGTAAGCCGATGAACCACATTCTGAAGAATGACCTTATCAACCGTATGTTCCGCGGCCGTGCCCGTCACGTCGTGCTCATCAACAGGGACAATAATCCTGACCTGCTCATCTCCATCACCTCGGCAGGAGTGAAGAACGGCCAGAAAGATAAGAGTGGTGAGAAACTCGCGGAGACAGAAGAGGACAAGCTGGAGAGCCGTACAGACGGCTCCGACGCGTTTGACACGCTGTGCATCGGGGTAGAGCGGTTCCCTATTATGCAATATCGCAGTGTGTCCACCAATACATATTCTAAATAGCAGCACTTTCTTTTTGCCATTTTTTGGGGCGTTACCGATGATGGTAGCGTCTTTTTTTTTGTTTTTGCGCCTGCTTGCCCTGAAGCGTTCTATCATTGTAGAACTTCTTTTCTACTATCATTTGTGTGCCAAACATCATGTATATTTTCCCAGTTTGTTTTTGTCTCCGGCTCGGTTACAGAGGCATACTGAATGGCATCATAGTTTGTGCCACGCTCACTGTTTCGGTGGTTTCTGCTTAGCTGATTGTCATTACTTCAATGTATGGTCTTAGCCGTCTCACCTACAATATCTACCTTTATTTAAGGAATGGGTCTGGCTCAGCGAATGCGCTTCAACCATTGGCTTGGTGGGTTCTGCTTGAAAGTTATATTGTGTCATAATGATTTTTTTCGGGCCATTGTTGAACTTTGAATTTTTCCTTTGCAAAGTTAGCGCAATCCCGGCCCCTGCAAGTGCAAGCCTGCGGTTGTCTCGAAATAATTTTCAGAAAGTCGGGGCAGGTTTGCCTATTCCAACTTTCCAGGCCAAGGTGAAAATTTTTTCGGCCAACACTTGCATTAAAGGCCTTTCCGATTGCTGCTTCTTTTATGCACGTAAAAATTAATAAAAGTTCAACAATTAAAAAATTTACATCATGACAACAACAACTTTCATACAGCAGAACCTCACCGCAAATGGTTTTACGAAGCGCAATCGCAAGAGCCGCCTCTTCTCTCAGAATCTTTATCAGGTAGATGTAGAAGGTGAGGACGGAGACCATATCACATTCGAAGTAACGGCTAACTCTTATGCAGAAGCCACTGCAAAACCCTCCACCATACAGTGTGTCGGTGGCAGGCCAATGGCACACCGTATGGTGGTGGAGAGATGTAGTTACATGATTGGTAGCGCGAACCGATGATGCTCATCCGTCCGGCGCATACCGCGGATAGACAATTGCCACACCCCTTGCAGCGACAAAAAGGCTAATTGCCTACGTTGCGGAAATAAAAAGTCTTTACATATACCGCTGCATCAAAGGGAGGCAATTGCCAAGGCGATTTAGGGCGGTGGGGGCTGCTAAGGCAGGCTGCGGCGGCAGAGCCGCCACGCAAACCGCCAAGTCGTTGATATTGGGCGGTTTGCGTTTTTTGGTAGTGGAAAACTCGCGCAAAATCACCCAAATTGCCGTCTTGAAACGGTAATTTGGGACCCCTTTTGCGCGAAAAACGCCCACTTGCCAAGGTTTTTACATCGCTTTAGTGGGCAGAGCGGTCAAATCCTGCATTCCGCCTTGGGGCCGGAATTGCAGGATTTGGGGATGTATTATTTCTTTACAGGGAATGGATGATAACGGGGACTCTTAAACCGACCTCTGACGTGTATTTTCTGCAATACATTATATAAACTATCTTTGCGAAAAAGAAACGAATATGGCTGAGACACCTACACAAGCATTGAAGCAGCTGCGTACCATGTACGAGGGCATACGCGACGAACATCGGACGTATGCCAACACTGCCACGAGGATAGGCAACGCCTTCCTCGCGCTGCTGTCGTACCTCGCTGGAGCGCCCTTTCTGCGCAAGGATATCGACGATACCGCCTCCGGCCTACTCACACTGCTCATGGGCTGCGTCGTCGGCGAGAGCAAGCAGATACGGCTCAACCCCGACGGTTCCATCGTCTGCGGCTCTATCCGCGTCGACGGCTCCGCCATCTTCAACGAGCTGGTGTTCAACCATCAGCACGTGCTGGAGGGAGACACATACTTTACGGACAAAGGCATCATCGGCAAGGTGGAGCACAACGATATCGGACAATACACGCTGACCTTCCGCAAGGAGTATGATGCCGACCACCACACCTTCCATGTCAACGACATCTTGCTGGGCAAGGTGAACCGCCTAGATACGGGCAAGACCTATTACTCGTTTTGGCTGCGTGTCGACAAGGTAGACACGGAAGCCAACACCGCCGTCTGCTCACTGTACGCAGACAGCGACGTGCCGGGCGGAAAGAACTACGCACCCGTGGAAACGGCGCGTGTCATCCGCTGGGGCAACACCTTAGACACCACCCGGCAGAGCGTGTGGTTCGTCTCCTCCAACGACGGGCGCTGGCTCTTCCTTCAAGGCGTGGACAAGCCCATCATCGAGGACTCGGCACATGGCTCGAACTACGCCGCCTTCGTCGGTCTGCCCCCTGACATACAGGCCGTTCACGACCTGCTGCAGAAAGGCGTCATCTCGAAGGACCAGCCCTGTCTCTACGCCAAAACATTATTGGCCGAGAACATCATCCAGCTGGACTACCTTGGTAAGCCCATATACCAAGCCCGCGACTGTGGGCAGTGGAACGCCTCGAGACGGTACATCCGAGGCTGGGACGACACAACTAAAGGCTACTACAAGGACCGTGTATGGTGGAAAGGCTGCTACTGGGAGTGCGCCGTGGATGAGTGCTCGGGCAGCGAGCCAAGATATGGCAACACCAACTGGACCTGCCTTCTCGGCGGCTCAAACATGAGTATCAGCATCGACAGCTCGGCCGGCAACTGGTTCCGTGCCGGTACCGACTGGACAACGACGCTGAAGGCCACCGTATGGAACGCAGAGATGCAGCTGCGGGAAGAGGAGCTTACCGGCTGTACAGTGAGCTGGCTTCGCGAGAGCGACGATGCCGACGGCGACACAGCGTGGAACGCCAGCCACCAGAGCTATCACGGGCTGAGTCTGTACGTAGATTCGAGAATGGACCTGCCGTCGGTATGGGGAGCAGGCAGTCAGGTGGGATACAAAGTGGTGGTGGTCTTTCCCGACGGCAGCAGCTATGACCAGGATTATACAATAGTGATATAATAAGGACACGATATGAAGATGAAAATAACCGGCGGGCGGGTGCTGCACCCGGCGCTGAGCTTTGCCTTCTCCATGCTGGAGCTTGGCGGCAGCAACATACAGAAGTACAATACCCTGCTGGGGACGTACGTCCCCGACAGGACGCTCACCCCATATCAGGTGAAACCGAAGCTCGTAGTCAGCGACCCGGAGGGCAACATCCCTACTGGCGACTATGCCTCGTCGATGAAGAATGTTGTCTGGACACTTCGCCTTGTAGACGGGAAGAACGTTATCCCGCTAACCAAGGGAACGAGCCCGACGACGGGCGACTACTATGTCGATACCGTCCATGCGCTGACCATCCGAAAGAACGTCAGCCGAACCCAAATGATTTCCGTAGACTTCTACGGCGAATACTATAACCCGGTAAGAAACGAGACGTCAAAGTTTGAGTGGCACAAGACGCTGAACACGGCGGACGAGACAGAGACGAACATCAACCTGGAGCTCCGTTTCCCCTCGAAGATGAATTTCTCAGCGTTCAAGAATTACGGCAAGTTTCCCATCGAGGCGGTGCTGCTGAACGGCGGTGTTCCCCTCGATAATAACCATGCGGTTTATAAATGGCAGACCTTCGAGGCAGGCACGAAGACGTGGCGCGACATCGATGAATCATCGGATCTGTGGTATGTCGGCGGCAAGGACGGCTCGCAGATTACCGTCGACGTGGATTTCATTCAGCATACGGTGCTTCGTGTGATGGGATGGGCGAAGAGCGACCCGACACAGATATATAGTGCCTCGACGCTGCTCCGCCGCTGGTACGGCCAGTGGGAAGACACTTATGAGTTTGCTTATGCCAAGTTTCTGTACGCCACGACCCGCCAGACCAAGGCCGTTGCCAAGGTGACGAACCGTCAGGGCGACATCAAGGACCCGCAACAGTATTTCGACATCCAGATGTTTTACCGTGAAGATGAGAAATCAGCATGGAAGAGCCTTGGCAACGGTACGGAGTTTGTCATTGAGCGCGAGCTGCTCACTGGCGAGCATCAGCTTGGAGGCGTCTGCCGAGAACTGAGCGCTTACCAGCCTATCACGCTGCCCGACGGCACCGTGCTTGCCGACAGCGACGGGAAGCCCATCGTGGCAAGATTTCCTACATCTGAGATTGAAACCGATTAAAAACATCAGCATATGGACTACTATATCATTCCTGCCACACTGGCCAGAAAACTGGCCTTGACAGACTACCGTTCAGGAGACGAAGAGCACGGATATGTGGTGAACACGTCAGACCTCGAGGTGTTTGGCCTCGAAGCGGCCAAACAGATGGGCGCACGCTATATCAGTGCGTGGGAGGCACAGAAATTCATTGACCAGGTAACGAACAAATAAAGACAGAAGATTATGAACACATTATCAGCGATTGATCATATCTATACATTTGACGACGGTGACACCCTCACCCCGGCCATGGGCATCGTATGGGTCAACGGCGAGACAAACGTCGGCCTTGAGCAGTATTATAATCCATCGACGGGCAAGGTTGTGGCCACGGACTTCACTATACACCCCGTGCTCATTCATCCCAAGCCGTACTCAACGAAACGTGGCGACATCGTCGTGCCGGAGACGGCAGGGCAGCAATTCTATATCGGCAGCCTGACGGACGAGGGCGGCATCCTGCAAGACGGCAAAGTGAAGGAAGCCTGGAAAGACTACTTCGAGCTGACCACAGTAGCAGCAAATGGCAAAACTTTCCCCGCGCTGAAGGTCAAGGGAAATCTTACGGACAAATACAAGAGCGACAAATATATCTACTACAAGAGCTCGTATCGGGACATGGAAGTAATCTGCTCGCAGCTCATCCCCATCATGGCCTCTGCCGGTGACAGCTTCAAGGTTCTCATCAACTGTACGGGCGCAGACGGAAGTGGCGACAACGTGCTGTCGAACGACAACGACTGGGTGCAGTTCACCGCCAACCTGCAGCGTGCCGGCATCAACGTCGACGGAGCCACATACCAGTGGCAGCGCAACGAGAGCGGCACATGGAAGGACATGGCCACCATCACCGACATGCAGGAGGTGAACGGCCAGACGCTTAAGCTCCACAATGCCGGCGTGGAGGGCGTAGAGCTTTTCCGCTGCCTGGCCAAATATAACAATCAGACTTATATCGGCACAGCCGAGGCGACCGACATCCACGACCCGTTCTATATCGACATCGGCCGCAGCCTCCCGTCGCAGAGCGTCAAGGCGGGACAGACGGTGACCTACAATCCAAAGGTCTATGACCGCTCTACGGGCGAGCTCAGCACCGGGTGGAGCTTCATCTTCTCGTTTACCGACAACGCCGGCAACACCGTTACCGACGTGACGGAGAAAACCCTTACTTATGACAATATCGAGAAGCACAGCGGTATCGCCGTGCGCATAGAAGCACGCAGGAACTCATGATAAGAATATTATCAGCAATTGACAAACTCTTCCCCGCCCCGAAAGACGGGCAAGACGGTGCCGACGCGGTGGTATACCGCATTGTCTGCTCGAACACCACTCCGAACGTTACAGACAGTGCCGCAGTCATCACGCTTACAGTCATGAAGATGACGGGCAGTAAGAGCGAGAAAGCCGCACTTTTATCCTCGCTCTACATCACGGACGGAATACATAGATATAACAGCAACCCGCTAACGGTGACGATTGCCAAAGGCGCAACGGCATCCAAGATATTCAGACTTAAGGACTACGTACATGGATACGCGCTTGATGAGGTAACAATCTCCCCCGTCATTGATGGACAGAATGGTACAAGCATACTGGCGCAATACTGCCCGAACAAAATTTCCATTACAGGAGGGACCCCAACCCCCGATGAAACGAACATACACAACAGCTATGTGTCGGGCGATAAGTGGATGCGCACGAAATCGAGCGCTGACGCCAGCTACGGCATTTGGTTCCGTATTGTGGGCGAGGATGGTCAAGACGGTGAATATACCGACTACACCTTCAATCTGAGCAAGGACAAGACTACCAAGGATAGTTATACAGCGCCGGGGAATCTGAAAAGCACGAACTGGACGGACGCCCCTCAGATACCAGATGCCTCTTATCCCTACGTATGGATGCGGATGCAGCGCAAGAATCTGCATACTCTTACAGTTGACTCAGATGGCCATGAATATACGTATGTACGTCTCACAGGTGAGGACGGTAAAACAATCACGGCCCAATACTCCGTTGACGGCAAGAATAACTGGCATTCGCCTTTCTCTACTGGCGACATCTGGATGCGTACCAGTGAGGACGGAGGGCAGACATGGGGAGCAGCCGTGAGGATAGTAGGAGAGAAGGGCGATGGAGGGTCGTGGACAGACTACCGTTTCAATATCTCATCATGCCTTACCACATCCTCTTCGGAGACAGCCCCCTCGCCACTCGGCCGCAGCAACTGGGTGGACGCTCCGATGGCAACAACGAACGCTTTCCCGTACCTGTGGATGATGGTGCAGAGATATAGCGACAAGAACACCAAGACCGGTAATGCCACCTACGTAAGGCTGACGGGTGAGAAAGGCCCACAAGGACAGACAGGAGGTGTGGGTCCGATGATGTATTATGCCGGCGAGTGGCAGCAGGGCGTTGCTTATTACAGGACATCACAAGTGGTGCCGCTCGTAAGCCACGGCGACGACCAGTTTTTCTACTACCCGGCTAATGAAGGGTCACTGCTGAACAACGAGCCGTCAAGCACGAATACAGCCTGGAAACAGCAGCAGAAAGTGCCTCTGCTGCTTGCCCAGCTGCTGATGACAGACTTCGGCAAGATAGCATCGGCGGTATTCAGTGGAGACTATATGATATCGCAGTACGGTAAGAAAAAAGACGGAACGGTGGTGAATGAAAGTAGTACCGACAAGGCTACGGCCTATAAAGACTTCGACGCCAGTAATCCGGATGGAGGAGGCTTTGTTCCAAACTTATGGATAAATTTCCTGACAGGAAAGATTAGATCGGTCGGTGGAACATTCGAAGATATCAGGGCTACAGGCTTTCTGTGTCCTACTCCGTTAGTAATAGATGACGGTAACTTTGAGCAATATTTTCACGAGATGAAAATTGGACAAAACAGCTCTCCGTTAACAATGTTGAGACAAGGATATATAACTTATAAAGCAACAGGGGATAGAAATATATATCTTCCAGGGATAGGCCTAGGGGATATAACTGAAGATGTGAAAGTAGAACTAAGGACGCTTGTCGGAAATATCGTACGAATTTACAACAAAGGAACTGGAGATTTAGGTTTTACTGGAGACACCGTTTCACAAGATTCTTCGAGATGGGAATATGACGCAAAATTTAATTACATCAAAAGAACACACACTTTAGCCTACACAAGTGGCACTGTGGCCCCTGGGCACTTTGTCGTGTTTCGATGTATAGCTGATAGAGACGAGAATCAAAAAGAAGTTATATATTGGGAATATATTTTAGGAGAATTATAATATGGACACAACGAAAATTGACAAGATTGAGGAGTTCGCGAACATCAATGCGAATATCCGTATGATGGGCTACGACCCGGCGGCGAAGAAGACGGCCTACGTGCCTATCTCTGCATTACAGAGTAAGATACCCTATTGCGGGTGCCGCTGGCGAAAGGACAGCTCGTCGTCTGAAGGCGAGCCTATCGGTGACCTGCAGATGCTGGCACAGCTTCCCAGCATCCTCGGGCTGGGCGGCTACCTCGTGCAGAACGACCACTCGCGTCGGAAGCTCGCTGCGGACAGCCACTTTAAGTTTGCCAATGGCGGCGTAGCGAAGCTCGACGGCAGTATGGGGCATTACCAGTGGGGAACAGGCATCCCGTTCTACTATGCCATCTGGGAGGATGAGACCTACGTTTACGAGGCCGTCTCGACAGCGCCCATCTCCGGCCGATGGAACTACAAGATCCCAGTGTTCAGTACAGCGTGCTCCGGAGCTTCGGCCCTCGACCGCACGAACAATATCCTTGTGAACTACTGCAACCGCACGGCACAGTACCGTGGCGGCGACAACGTGGCGGACAATGATGCAGCCTGGAACACACTGCTTGGCAAGCCAGTTGTTAGCATCCCAGAGAATAATTTGCAGCGATATGCCGAGAAGAACGGCGACAGATGGGGAGCTACGATGTTCCCGGTGGTGTATGTCGTCGGCATGCTCTGCCGCATCATCTTCCACAACCGCAATATCCAGGTACCTTATAATGCGACACTGACAAAGGACGGACTGCATCAAGGCGGACTGGGTATGGGTGTAGACGACGTAAGTAATTCATTCGGTAACCAGTATGCTACGCTTGACATCGACGCGCTCGCCGACAAGGGAGACGCAACAGGAGTATTCTCCGTAGACGTGAAAGAAGGAAGCACCGTGAAGTTGACCATTAAGAACATCCCGTGTTTCTTCGGACTGAAGAACTTCTATCATTACCTTTGGGAGATGATGCACGCATGCAATATCACCTATAATGCCGACAAGACAATCAATGTCTATGCACAAAGGATTTGGGACAAAACACCCGTCGAAACGGACACCACGAAAGGTATGCGGCAATTGGGTACCATACCGGCGATGGATGAAGGCTGGTACTTCGGAAAGAAGATGAGCCAGAAAGGCCTGCTGATGTTCCCGACGGAGTTTGGCGGCAGCGTGTCTACATTCTTCTGCGACGGATTCCACCATGCTGGTCTCACCTCCGGCCTTCGCGGCCTTTTGGCTCTCGGCGCTGCGGACAATGGCGGCTCTGCGGGCGTTGGGTGTCTCAATGGCGTCGGTGGTCCCGGGCTTGCCTGGGTGGCCAGCGGGGCTGCCCTCTGCGAAGCAGCTGAGGACTGGGACACGGAGCCTTTCTGGCAAGCGTAAGCGGACCACAGCGGACAGCCGCGGACGAAAGGAAACAAAGCACACCAGGGGGTGTATCAAAAAGCAAATGCCATTTTGAAAATCTTACAGATTGAAACTTTCCAATAAGAAAAAGCCATTTCAAAACTCATTTCGAGTCAAGAAATGGCTTATTCTTTGCTTTTAAAGGGCTCTCAACTTACAGATTGAAGGTTGTTAGGTTGTGGATTTGTATTTTGATACACCCTCTCCGCCACGAGGAACGAGTGGCGGCGAAGCCGCAAGGGGTATCTTTGCTTTTCGTTAACTATATTATTTGCAACAACAGATAAAATAAAATCGTTCTTTGACATGCTGTTTCACGGAAAAGTTGTAATTTTGCAAACGCAAGTCGGAAATTCCACTTGCAGGCGGATTTCCTCAGCTCCGGCCTTCGCGGCCTTTTGGCTCTCGGCACTGCGAACAATGGCGGCAATGCGGGCGTTGGGTGTCTCAATGGCAACAATGGTCCCGGGAATGCCAGGGTGAACAACGGGGCTGCCCTCAACGATACTTATAACTTCGAGACGAGGAATGAGCCTTCCCCATTGGGAAAACACATAGAAAGATGACGGCGAGACTCGTAGCCTATAGCGTGAGCGTCATACCCGTCGTGCAGGTATTGCAGACTGCACAGCAAACACAAGGTGCGTCCTGCACCGATAGACCCCGACACAAGATCCCGACAAACTTACAATTCAATCCAAAGAACCCATCATGAGACGTATCCATGACTTGGGAACGGATGCTACGCCTGCGAATGTACGCTGCGCATGGGACAGCTTCTCCGACGGCAAGAACCACCGCAAGAATATCAAGCGGTATGAAAAATGCCTTGAAGAGAATCTTAACCGTGTCCTGCGCGAGTTGGATGATGAGTCGTGGCAACCGTCCCCGTATATAGAGAAAAGGGTCTTCGAGCGAAAGCCACGCAAACTTGCTAAGGCGCCCATCGAAGACCATGTGCTTGAAGCTGCCGCCGTGCGGCCCTACGAAACAAGCCTGTATGACTACATCGCCTGACAGGTGCCGGCCGTCCGCCCGAACATGGGACAGAAAGCCTTGCTTCGCTCAATACGCAACGAACTTTTTGCTAATACGCAGCAAGAATGCATGTATTATCTGTCGATGGACGCTCACCATTACTTCCCGCTCATGGACCATGCTATCCTCAAAAGGCAGATTTCACGCAAGGTAAAACCGGGAAGGCTACAGAGAGTTCTCTATAAGATTGTTGATAGTTACATGCACGGCGCACCGCTGGGCATCAAGGTAAGCCAGATTTTCGGACAACTCTACCTTGCCGACTTCGACAGGCTTGCCATGCGGTTCTTTGATGTTGGCTTGGATCAGGACAAACTGGCTCTTTGGACGAGAAAGTACATCGAGGCGAGGATTGTGACGGCAGCCACGCCAGATGATTATGCCGACCTGTGCAAGGGACCTGCCTTTCTTGCTGAGAAATTCAGGAGGTACGTCGAGGACGGTCTGCCGCATTATTCCCGATTCGTTGACAACATCATTATCAGGCACGCTGACAAGGCCGTGCTCGGCATTGTGAAGGTTCTTGCCATCATGATCCTGGCAAGGGACTATCACGTCATTGTCAACAGGGACTACAATGTCCGGCCTACATGGACGGGCATCCGTATTGTGGGGTATGTTTTCTATCACGACCGCGTAATGCTGGGCAAGCGCAATAAACAAGACCTCTGCCGGCATGTGGCCAGACTTTTCAAACAGGGTAAGTCGGAAGAGGAGGTGCGCGTGGCGCAAGCATCACGTTTCGGCTATGCAAAACATGCTGACTGTATTCATTTATTCAAAAGTATAGGAATGGAAAATAGCTTAGGAAAGATTATCAAACGACGTCGCATCAAGGCTCCTTTTCAGGGGATGGTGTCAACGCAGAAAGTGAAATTCTCATCAATCTGCAAAATGTTATTAAATGTTAACGGAGGGGGGGGGGTGAACCACATACGTGGAATAAGAAAATCTATCTCGTTGACTATCTCATCGAGGACTCGAAGATTGAGAAGACGCAGGTATCAGTGAAGGTACAAGATTCCAACGGTCAGATTCGGGATGTGCTGCAACAGCAGCCGGGAAAGGTGCTTGCCATCCGCTTCAAGAAGATTATCAAGACCGAGGAGAGGACCAGCGAGAGCGGTGAAGTCTATGAACACTATGAGTTTGAGAAGCTGCGCGACGCGCAGGGCAATCCCACGCTCGTCGATGCGGAATATTACAGCTACACCGGCTCGAAGATTCTCATCGACCAGGCGTTGAATGACTTCTCGAAAGAGGATCTGCCGAGTCCTACCGTGGTACAGCAGTTTCAGGGTAAGAACGGACAGACATTCTTTAAATTTACATAAATACAAGAGCTATGAGTGAACTACACAAGGCTGTTTACAGAGAGCAGCGCACAATTATGAAGTACGATGAGGGTAGAGTGATGCTCTATCCAAATGAGACGGTCATCGAGAACTATCAGCCAGAGAAACAGGAAGGAGCCGAGAACGCACCTGCACCGTTCAAGGCCTATCAGTACGAGGGCGAGGAGAACGACGGCGGCTATATTCGCGAGTGCCCGGACATCACCAACCTGCATGACGTGGCCAACGCCATCATGCGCACGAAGTTTGAGCTAAGCGAGGAACTCGCACTGCAGCGCCACTACCAGACCTCCCCGGAGGAGTATGCAGAGAAGTGGAAGGAGTACTGCACATTCGCCGACGCTGCGGCAGACAAGGCCCGCCAATGGCTAGGCATCAAGGGATAGCTTTTCCATTCCATCTATATTCAGTACGGCATCATGGCCCAGACGGTGGCTGTGGTGCCGTATTTTTATGCCCGTACCATATTATATATCTTTGCCGTGTAATCAATAAACAGCAGTTATGACACCGGACACGAAAGAAAAGATACAGTACACCACGGCAGTGATAATGATTGTCTCCGCCGTCGTCCTCGCCTTTATATGTTTCTTCCTGAACCATTACAAGATTGAGGACTCCGTGCTATGGTATATCGCCCAGGCACTCGTCTATGCTGCCAGCATCTTCGGCATCTCGCTCGCCATCAATACAAAGATGGGACAGGTGAAGAACGATGTGAAGCAGTATGTGGATGACAAACTAAACAAACATAACAATGAGAAAAATTAATCTTATCGTAGTCCACTGCACCGCCACGCCCGAAGGACGCGACGTTACTGTGGCAGACATTGACAGGATGCACCGCGCCAAGGGCTGGAAGTGTATTGGTTATCACTATGTAGTATACAGGGACGGCAGCGTGCACGCCGGGAGACCCGTGTCTGAAGTGGGTGCCCACGTGTATGGCCATAACGCCAATTCGATAGGCGTGGCGTATGTCGGTGGCATGGCCAAGGACGGGAAGACCCCTAAGGACACACGCACATCGGCCCAGCGCAGAGCATTGGCCGACCTGCTGCGGAAGCTCAAGAAGCAGTACCCCGGAGCCCGTATCTGCGGCCACCGCGACCTCTCGCCCGACTTGAACCACGACGGAAAGATAGAACCTGCGGAGTGGGTGAAGGCCTGCCCATGCTTTAATGCGGAGGAGGAGTATGAAAAACTATAAGGACACGCTCTTGTCGCTCCTTGCCGTCATCCTGGCCGCCGTCGGAATTATCCTTGCATGGAATGACTTTCACAGAAACAAGCAGAAGGTGGAAGCGCTGAGGACGCAGCTCGCCCATGCCCAGATAGCACCGCTTATCCAACGCGATACGATTCGCGACACAGTACCCGTGGCCACCTCTACGACCATCCCTATGGAGCGCAGCACGTATAAGAACGAGCTGGCGGACAAGCAGCTTATCAAGGAACTCCGGCTGAAGCTCGGACAGATAGAGTCGCAGCAGCTGAGCGGCACCGCCATACATGATACCGTAAGACTGAAGGCTAAGGTAAACAGCCGCTATGAGTATGCTGACCGATGGACACACTTCACGCTGAGCATGAAGCCGCCCGACACGACGCTTGTCTACACGGTCAGCGACTCGGTTTTGACACTGGTCTATCGGGAATATAAGCACAAGTTTCTGTGGTGGCGATGGGGAACGAAAGGGTACAAGGTGAAAGTTGTGAACTTCAATCCCCACGCCACCATCAGGTACAACCAGTATATCAAGGTAGAGTGATATGGCACAGGAAACGATCTTCAATGCCTTCGACTATTTTGAAAAAATAGGCAGGCAGAACAGACTGGCAAGAGAGCAGGGCTTCAAGGTGGGGCGCTGCTCGGGCATCGGCGGCATGCAGGACATGATGGCCGACTTCCGAAAGACTGGCAAATATATCCTCGTGGACGATACCACCTCGCAGAACACATTCTCAAACGGTGTCGGCTACTTCCGTAAGGATGTATATACCATCTTCATCGTCGCCCCCTACCGTATCGACGATATGGCAGAGCGCGAGAAGCAGCTGAAGAGGGTGTATCATAATTAAGTTTTATGGTGCATCCTCTTTTCTTTTACAATGATAGTCGTAAAATTAGGATTAGGCCGACTTTTTAGTTAAAATTCCATTTTTCGTTGTTTCTAGAGTCGTCAGGA